>ERZ1643251.1892-NODE-1892-length-22470-cov-5.130448_pt1 | contig 22470 bp, 38 predicted proteins | sample MGYA00579261_ERZ1643251 | MGnify/ENA primary metagenome ERZ1643251 (study PRJEB29033, sample SAMEA4952267) | chicken gut metagenome | biome: Broiler Chicken; feature: Gastrointestinal Tract; material: Caecum | place: Ireland | collected 2018 | study: Broiler... | reverse complement strand
GCTCGCCAAGCTCGTCGGCACACGCCTTGTCACGATGGCTGAGAGTGCAAAGGATGTTCGCCTCGATGCAGCCTCCATGAAGACCATGACAGGCCGTGACACCCTTGTCACCCGTGACCTCTTTGAATCCTCCTTCTCTTTCGTTCCTCAGTTTACGCTTTGGCTGAACACGAACCATCTGCCCGCCGTGACCGATGACACCGTGTTCTCCTCGAACCGTATTTGGGTGATCGAGTTCAATGAACACTTCACCGAAACCACGCAAGATAAGGACTTGAAGGAACTGTTCGCTAAGCCTGAGAACCGTCCGACCATTCTAAAATGGATTTTCGATGGATGTAAAGATTACATGGAACAAGGTCTGAACCCCCCAGAGTGTGTGCGCAATGCTACGGCGAACTACCGCAAGCTCCATGACCGCATAGGAAACTTTATCGAAGAAACCTGTGTAATCGGCAACGACAAGAAGGTGCTTCGCGGCTCTCTCTACGCTGCGTATCGTGCGTGGTGCTGTAAGCCTGAGAACAAATACAGTCCTATGGGTTCGACCACATTCTATAACGAAATCGCCATGCGTGGTTTCCCACCCAAGCGTCAGGCCGATGGATGGTATATTGTCGGTATCGACACGGATGAGTCCAAAATCTCCGAAGGAAGGATTCGGTTGACATAATGAAGTACATAGCAAGCTGTTCTTTCGGGAAGGACTCGCTCGCAATGGTATTGCTTCTGATCGAAAAGCAATATCCGCTCGATATGGTTATCTTTTTCGATACAGGGATGGAATTCGATGCGATTTACCGAAACCGCGATAAACTCCTTCCAATATTATCAGAAAAAGGCATTACCTATGTTGAACTTCATCCGAGCACACCGTTCCTGTATAAAATGCTTGAAAAACCTGTCAAGGGTAGAACGAATGCCGACCATTGTGGTTATGGGTGGTGTGGGGGTACGGCAAGATGGGGTACTACTGAGAAGAATGTCGTGATTTCACGCTTCCTCGATTCTCTCAGTGAGAATTATTCAGAATACGTCGGTATCGCCTACGATGAGCCTGAGCGAGTCAAAGACAAGCTCTACCCTCTTGTCGAATGGGAAATGACAGAAGCGGATTGTCTTCGATTTTGCAGAGAGAGTGGAATTGGCAAGAAGACGGCGTAGACCTATACGACATCCTTGACCGTGTATCATGTTGGTGCTGTGCCAACAAAAACCGAAAAGAATTATTCAACATGTTCCTCCGTCTTCCTAGATATTGGAAAATGCTTAAAGAGTTGCAACGTCAAATCACGCGCCCGATGAAGAAGTGGAGAAATAAACAATACGGACACTACGGAAACGTGTTCGAGATGGAGCGAGTCTTTATCAAACTACGGTCTGAGTGGTTACATAAACTACTTGACAATACAAATTGATTCACAGGAGGTACTGTCATGAAGAAAGTTGTCAAGATTATATTAGCCCTAATCCTGCTCATCGCCGTGTGCGTTTACGCTACGGGATGCGAATATAACGAATACGAAATGAATGGCACGAGAGCCGATACTGCCGCCCAGATGGAAGTGGCTGATGCTCTCGCGTCCACTCAGAAAACACCAACCGACATCGATTATTCCCTCGAACGTTACAATCTAATTCGTAGAGCATATTGGGTGAATGGTCAGCGAGAAAAGGCAAATGCTCTGGTCTGCGGTGTCGAGAAACCTTTCGGATATATCATACTTTTCTCCTGCAACTCTGTAGTCGGTAATTTCGTGGTAGACGGCAAAGTGTCGAGCCTTAATAGCTTTCTGACACCGAGCAATGTCGATAGCACATACGGTAATAGCTCCGGTGGCTACACAACCATCACCAAAGAAATGGCAGATGTGGATGGCTCTTACGGGGAGAATGACAACGGTATTTTCTTCTTCACCGTTGACGGAAAGTACATCGAATGGACGGGTACTTACCTCTACTCCGACATTCCGTTTGTTGTGGACAACCCCATCATCACGTATCAGGAGGGTAAAAGCCATGAGTAAGTTTTTCGCAGGTCTTTTCTCCCTGCTTCTAATCGGTAGCATCATTTTCTTCTCTTGTACTCCCGAAGGTCTCAGCATGTGGAACTCGTGGTTTCACGAGGTTCAGAAGGTCGATGACCGAACGAGCTACGAGACCCGCAAGCAGGTCGAAGACTCATGTCGCGCCATGATCGTGAGCTACACGAGCGACAGTATGACCTACGAGCAGTACAAGGACAGCGATAATGAAGAAAAGCAGTCCTGGGCTGAACAGGCCAAGATGCGAGCCAATAAGACCGCCGCAAGCTATAACGAATACGTCCTTAAAAATTCCTATGTATGGGAAGGGAACATTCCGCTCGATATTCAAGGCAACCTGCCCTACTTGGAATAAGGAGATCAGCATGAGAATTAATAAGACTGACTATTATCTCGAAATCGCTCGTGCGGTTGCGAAGCGTAGCACCTGCCTGAGACGGCAATATGGCGCGGTCATCGTCAAGAACGATGAGATCATCGCTACGGGCTATAACGGCTCTGCTCGTGGAGAAGCAAACTGCTGTGATCTGGGCGAGTGTTGGCGGGAGAAGAATGCCGTTCCTCACGGAGAGCAGTATGAGAAATGCGTTGGAGTTCATGCCGAGCAGAACGCCATCATCTCTGCGAGCCGCAAGGATATGATCGGCGCTACCATGTATCTCATAGGTTTCGAGAGTGGCAGAGAGATCATCGCCTCCCCATGTCTGATTTGCCAGCGCATGATTTCCAATTCTGGAATCAAGTTCGTAATCGGCATTTCTGAGCGCCCCGGTTGCTACATGATTTCCGAGTTCGGTACGGAAGACAATCCTCGTAATAAGAAGAAGTAAGGAGAACGCTATATGAGCAATCATTACGTTTTGTATAGTCAAACTCTCAACACGGGAGTCTACCGCAAGAAAAAGACTCCTGATAGGTTATTCGTCAGAGATTATCCTAACCCTGGTGACGGAAACTACTTCCTTGCTAAATTCCGCTCCCTGTTCGAAGCGGTAGAAGCAAGAGACTTGGTTGGTGACTTCTCCTTCGATGTCTACGAATGGAAGAATAATCAGCTAGGCGAGAAGGTGGATGTATGAGCAACAAATTCGACCATAAGATAATAAGGAGTGAAAAGATGAGTTTTTTGAAAATTCTTTTTCCCGCGCTAATGGTCATTGGCGCTTTAGGAAGTCTTGTGGTGAATATTGTCTCCAAGGGTGACAGTCCCACGAGCTTACAATGGATTGGCGCATGTCTGCTCTATACGGCTCTTATGCTGCGCAACAGGGGATGACAATCACAAAAACCTAAGACGGCGTGCCAAGTGCCGCAAGTGTAACGGAAAGGCGTGTGAGTCTATGCACTTCAAACGTAAACTTATCACTACCCTAAAAGCTCTACCGACCATTCTTACTTTTCGACGCTATTACCTTTGTGACGAATGCAGGAAATTGCATCGCTTCACAGGTCATGAGTTCTCTCCCTATGGTGGACGGTGAGAACGATATGTGTTTGTGAACGAGACCTGCTCCGAGAAAGTTGTGCGTAAAGCCGCCGCTCTACTTTTCAACGAGGCGATTTCTAACCTCTTTCGGGAGGCATCGAATGATGAGTAATCCTCTACCATTCTCTATCAACAAGTTCATCCGTGAACAGATCATCTACGCAGAACAGGAGATTACCAAGCATCCGTCTGAGCGCAACATGTTTCCCAACAACACCGACGCAACTCTCGCCGTCAACTGTCTTTGGGAAGAAATGGAGGAAACAACATCATGATTGACAAGAAATATCATGGTAGAGACCTCATCGGCCAGACCTGCCGCCCGACCGTCTCCCTTCGCAACGGAGGCGGTCACGGGGTCTCCCGTAATACCCTCTGTACGATCAAGGACGTGGTGAGAGGTCACGGATTCATTATTGAGACGCAGGAATGCCCGCATTGCGGTCAGTACGCTCGTATTTCGAGAGTGAACCGCTGTGATCTGGAGCTTGCGAATGAGAGCGTCACGGAAGACCGTGCGATGATTCTGCTCCAAGCCTGTATGAACCTGCTCGACAAGCAGAAGGACAGCCCATTCGTTCTCAATCTGCTCACGGAGACCGTCTTCTACGATGAGACAGACTGTGACGGCTACTGCCTGAGCGATGACATTCGGGATTTCCTTATGGAGAAGGGAGTGTTGAAGGAATGACCATCAAAGATTTCTAGGTTGCATTCTCACAAAAGATGACGCGACATGAGTAAGTGAAGTATTGCCTGATTCGATTTCTGATATGGGAAACTCTGAATAGGAAGGAGACCTGATTTTATGCGCAAAGAAGAAAGAATTTCTACTGGCCTTTTGAACGCCACGCAGGAACTTCGTGAATTGATTATCGCCAATCCTGACCTTCCGCTTCTCGTCTTTGCAGGACAAGACGCGAGTTGTGCCGACTATTGCTACACGTCTTGTGGTAGTGTAAGTGCCTCCGTTGGTGAATACCTCGACTGTATGCAAACGGTAAACGATGAATATTGTTACACAGATAGGGATGAATTTCAGGAGGATTTGGAAAACCTGTATTCCGACTTCGACGGTTCTGATAAGGAGTTCGAGCAGTTTATTGAAAACATCATGGTAGAGTACGAACCCTATTGGAAGAAGTGTATCATCCTCTACGTCGATAATTAAGAACTGGAGCAAACGAATGAACAAAATTTTAGCATGGCGTAACAAGCGACTTCACAGACGTTGCGAGTTCTGCCGTAACCTTGAACATCGAGGTGGACTTGAGTTTTCGCATTGGGTCTGTAAGGCTAAGAGTATCATCTTTTGCCGTACCGAGATCAACTTTCCTCGTCCGTTCTGTAGCCTGTTTGAATCGAAGGAGGAGGACATGTTTGATTTGAAGCCGTGCCCGTTTTGCGGCGGGAAAGCTCATGTCGAAGCATGGAATAGGAGGGCGTATGATGGAACTGTTCGATAAGATTTTTCGACGTAGGCCGAAGCTCAACATCCAGATCCAGCTCACACGCAAAGCCATCCATGTTGAAGATGGTGTTGACCGTGTGTACATTAAGCAATATGATGGAGTGTCAATCCTACTGACGAAGATAGGAGGGCTGTACCATGGGTAATTTGATGCGCATTGCCTATATCAAAGAGCGTAGAACTTCCGAAGGCAAGAGGCAATTTGAGTACATCGAATGCTCTTGCACAAGGAAGATCACGAGCAGATCGGACAAGCTGTACTCCAAGCGCTTTTACCCCATCGACTTCGAGGATGCGCAGCACTCCGCGAAAATGCTCATGGAGAATGAGAAAATCATGATCGTTCGTGAACCTGTGTTCATAGACAAAACAACTCTCAACCTGTGTGACCGAATGAAGCGATGGGTCGAATGGGCAAATCAGGCCAAGGAGAGCGATTATAACCCATTCGCAACCGATGAGAGTACGGGTGATAGTGAATGAGATTTCTCTACGCTGTATCATCTGCATTTCTCCCGATGCTGTTCATGGGCTTTCTCGAAGACGTGACGGGTTCGGCTCTGTCTGATACAATATGGCTGAATCGTCAGCAAGCTATTGACGCATGGAATAAACGGAAAATGTAAGAAATGATAAATTTTCGAGCGGTATCGTGTAGGGACTTTCAGAGAGTGTAAGAAATGATAAATTTCTGCTCATCTAACGCATAAGGACTCTCTATATAGTATGTAAGAAATGATAAATTTTTAATCATCTAATATATGAGAGAAGATATGTGTATAAGCCCTTATAAGGAGAAAGCGAGAAAAAAAGTTACACTTTTATCATTCGAGAGAAAGGAGAGAATCGACTATGGAAAAAGACGCGATGGATGAGATCATGCAGAATCCTCCTGTGAAGAAGACCTATCGGAATAACTTCTTGCAGAAGATTGATGAGATCGTCGAAGAAGGAGAAAATGCGAAGATCATGAACGTCAATATCCGATTGTTCAATTTGGATGACATTGATCTTCATGATGAGGTGGCTGTACATGAACGGCTTGCCGAGTATTTCAGAATCTATGCTGAGGCTGATATGAAGCCCACCGTAGCAGGGATGGGTACGGCTCTTGGTTTGGACAGACGGCGACTTTGGGAGATCAAGAATGATAAGACCCAAGGACGAGGGGACATCGACACGTTGCCCAAGGGGGTGCGGGACTCGATAAAAAAGGCGTACATGGTTCTAGAAAACATGTGGGAAACCTACATGAATTCTGGCAAAATTAACCCCGTTTCTGGTATCTTTCTTGGCAAGAACAATTTCGGCTATCAGGACAAGACGGAATACGTCGTTACCCCGAACGTGCAGCAGGAGACCGATTTTAATGAAGAAGACATCAGAAAACGGTACTTAACCGATTCTGCTGCTCAGGTCGAGATCACGGAGGAAGAATAACGACTATGAATCAGATTAAGAAAAACGCGACTCCCGCCGAGCCGATTCGTAATCCTGCTAAAGCGATTCGAGCGTTTTGCCTTGAATGCGTAGGAAACAGTTCACAGGAAGTTCGACTTTGCCCCGCTGTTGGATGTCCTCTCTATCATTGGCGGTTCGGCAAAAAGCCTGACTGTTTCAAGCGGGAAATTTCTGATGAAGAACGTGCGATTATGCGCGAACGATTTGTTTCTCGAATGGGAATAGGGAAAAATTCTGAAATTAGCGATTCTGATACGAAGAACGAATAAAATCAAGGCTATCGACTATAAGCCGCGATTTTAGAAAAATTCCCTAGTGAGACTAGGGCAACTTTTGATCGACTATTATTCGACTATGGCGAGCGACTTTCGCGCAGACCCCTTTCGACTATGACACGCAGACAGACCCGGATTCTGAATTTTTCACAGAGTCCGGGTCGAATTATTTTTCAAAAACCTGCGGAAAAATCTGCCGAAAACCGCTCGAAAATCGACAGATTTGATCGGAAAAATTTAGCGCTTTACCGTAATAAAGCAAGCGCGAAAAACCCGCTTTCCAGACGCGCAAGTCTGTTTTGTGTTCGCGAATGCCTCCCAGACGTGTCCAGATAGACTTAAAAACGCGCCGGGCGCATGGCGTGATACTTTATAAGGGTATGAAATGAAACGCCCCAGAACGGCCTCCAGACGCCTTAAAATGCAAGCGGGTATTTTTCACCTATCTGGGCGAATGTTCCCGGCGGTTTTCCTTGCCTATTGTCGCGCCCTGGTTGACGTTCTGGGGCTTGTTTAGGCGTATGGGCGAATAGGAATAAAGCCCCATAAAGAAAAGCGCCCATAACGTCAAATAATGGCGTTTACAATGGGCGCTTGTATGATCGAAAATAGAGAAAACCCGCCTGCAAGCTGTTTGTGCTGCAAACGGGTTTTAGCTTGTGTTATGCTTCAATCGCTTTAAAATAACTGCCATATGTTGTGCTGCAATTCCATTCCCCGGTGAATAAATCTTTGTGATACTCATACATTCCGCTATTCATGCAATGATTGCGGATGAATTTTTGTAATGCTTGTTTCCCATTGTTAGCTGGTATAATGAGCGGGTTAAAGCTCATATCCTGGATAAACCTGTTTGATACTTTATCCATAATATAAAATTGTTTCATATTATCGCCTCCTATTATTTTGTAATTTTCAAAAGCTCATATAATACAACGAATGGAAAAAGAATCAATGCAATAATGAAAACCATATTAAACCGCCTCCCCCCGCTGATTAAGCGTGTACCATGTTGGAATGCTCTTTATTTCCGCTCTCATTTCTTTAATGGCGGTTTTAATTGCCTCTATGCTCTCAATGCGGGTATTATAGGACGTACACCATCCGGGCCAAACTTGAACCAAACCCGTATTAACACATTCGATCAAAAGCGCCTTTAATTCTGTTACTTCCTTTTGTGCTGCTCTCTTGTCTTCTCTGCTGTCATAGCAATAAGGAAAATTGTTTTCAATGTCGATATAAAACCCTTCATAATAACCCGGCTCGATAGTAACATGATAGAATGTAAAATCGTATTTATTGAGAATCGCTCGAATGTTGGTATACATGTCTTCAATGTCAAGCTGTTTTTCGTTCTCCATTTCTTCCCATGTTTCAAATTCTGAACCATCCCAGTTGAGATTATAGCCTATAGTGATATAATCACTCGTTCCGTAATTGATAGTGCCCATTTAATAAACCTCGCTTTCCAAAATTTCTCTATCTGTTTTGTTGGGTTTTCTTGCATAAAGTTTTACCGTTTTCCCCTGTTTGAGCTTTTCAAGCTCGCTCCATGCGAAAATATACACTAAATCAGAATAGGCATTATAAACGGTATGGCCTGTTTCGTAATTGCTCAAACAATATGATTCTCCGATAAAATAGCAATCAAGCGTTTCTAGCAATGGAACAAGGGTTAAAATCTCGTCTTTTTGCGCCTCCTCTATCATGGTTCGATCAAAGCGCAAGTTAATGTTACCGTTTTGAAATTGCTTGATGGTATCATGTGCCCGGAACATTGTTATTCCTCCTCATCTTCTTCAAGCTCATCAAAGAGCGCTGATAACTCTTCATCGTCTTCAATACTATCAACCCACCGGCGGTTATTGCTCATATCTTCAATGGCGTAATGGTCTAAATAGGCGCTATAATCTTTATAGTCGCTGGATACCAGATTGCCATATCCGTTATAATAGAAATAGTCGCGGTTCGGGTTAAATTTACCATAGGATTTTTCCCCGTGCGCGTCGGTTGCCCATGTATCATCATCACGCCCATAGAAAACCCGGTAGAGCATTTCAAGCGGTTCGGTATCGCGGTAAAGTTCGTTTAGCTCCTCCATAGGATAATAACGATTATCACCCAGAAAACCGTTATAACCGTCAAGCTCCTCAATGCAGGAGTTAAAAAGTTCTTCGTTCTCTTTGAAAAAGTCAATAATCTTTTCAATGATGGTATCTTTCATGGTTCGTGCCTCCTCTTAAAGTTTCATGAATGCGGTTTTATTCAATCCGCAAAACGCTTTAATGTGTGCTCCGGTGGTATTGCTCCATCCGTCCCAAAGTCGGATCAAATCCCCGTTTGCAAGTCGCTTTACAATGGGCGTATCATAACTAAAGAGCGTTTCTGAACCGTCTGACTCAATCAATACTTTAGCTTTTCCGTAAAAGCTCTTGCGCCCATTGACCGGGGATAGTTCATACATTTTCATGTTTGCCCGCCTCCTGTCTGATATACGGTTATTTCCGTATCCGTCTACAATTATACGGATATTTCCGTATTTGTCAATAGGTTTTGAAAAGAAATTTCGGATATTTCCGTATTTGCTTTTTGTGTGCGGAAAAGTGTACATTTTCAGACGTTCGCCCGCTATGGGCGTTTGATCGGATAGCAAGCGCGGGCGCATGGGCGCGGCCTGGGCTTTTTATGGCCTGTTTTCCGTCGATCAGCGCGGGTTATACCCCTGGGGGATATGGGCGCGGGCGAGCGGGCGGGGGAAGTGCCGTGAGTAGCCACGAAAAATAAAAAGAAAAAAAGTACGGATATATCCTTGACATACGTTTATATCCGTAGTATACTATTCCACGAAAGGAGCGATGGCTATGAAGACAGTAGAGGCTGTTCGCAAGGTAATGGAAACTCAGGACGTTGGTACAAACAAGATGGCAGATAGGCTTGGTAAGCCTCCTCGCCTCATCAGCGATAGATTGAGTCAGAACAATATGAGCATCGCCAAACTCAATGAGATGCTTCGTATTCTTGATTACAAGGTGGTCATCGTACCACGCGATGCGAGAATCCCCGAAGGAGGCTTCGAGATCGAATGAAGATCAGCCTGAAACATGGTGCGGCCTATCTGCGTAAGGTCAGAGGTTACGGGTGATATCTTGACAGCATCATAGTAGATGAGGCTTACCGAAATGAAGGAATCGGTACAAAGCTGATGGAGAAAATTATCTCCAAGTGCGATGACCACATCTTCCCTCTCGCCTCTTGTGAACTTGGAGGTCAAACCGACAGGCTGATTGATTTCTACAAGCGGTTCGGATTTGAGTATCAGAGGCGCATGACTGTGGATTTGGGTATCAACTACAACATGCTTCGGTAATGAAATGTAAGATATGATAAATTTCTAATTATCTACTACATAAGAGAAAGTAGATATAAAGCGCATCTTATATAGGAGCTTGCGGAAAAATAATTGTCATTTCTATCAGATTGGAGGTCTGAGGTCGTGATTTACTTCTACGCCCGTGTTTCCACCAAGGAACAGAATCTTGCTCGGCAGATTAAGGCGGCTCACGATTACAAGAAGATCGACAAGGTGTTTGAGGATAAGCGCAGCGGCAAAGACCTACAGCGTCCTCAATATCAGGAAATGAAGGGGATTCTCACCAAGGGCGATGAAGTTGTGGTGCATTCCCTTGACCGCCTCGGCAGGAACAAAGAGGACATCAAGAACGAGATTGCGTGGTTTAAGGCTAACGGCATCGTCCTCCGTGTTCTCGACCTTCCCACTACCCTGATTGATTTCAAGGGTCAGGAGTGGATTGGCGACATGGTGACGAACATCATGGTCGAGGTGCTTGCAAGCGTGGCACAGCAGGAGCGTGAGAAGATCAAGACCCGTCAAGCTGAGGGCATCGCCGCAATGCAGGTAGTAGATGGCAAGAAGGTTTCCGCGAAGACAGGCCGTGTGTACGGAAGACCCGCAGCGGATGTGGAGATGGTGGATTTTAAGAAATTCCGCGAAAAACAAAAAGACGGCGAGATCACCGTAGAAGATGCTTGCGCTCAACTCGGTATCAGCCGTTCGACGTGGTATGCGAGGTGTAAATGGGCATGAAGAAGGTTTTGACAATTATCTTGCTGATGGCGCTGACCATGATGATAAGCGGTTGCGATGGAGAAAGGGTCACTACGGTAGCGAAGTCCTGCGATCACGATTATCATATCGAGAACCACGTTGCTCCAACATGTTCGAGCAAAGGTGCTACCACTTACAAGTGCCGTGAGTGTGGAGACGAATATGTGGAGGCAATGGAGATAGTGAGCGGTTCACATCGGTCATCTGAAATAACAGTTTTGAAAGAGCCTACATTGACAGAATCAGGCACAGGGCTGTCGGTGTGCGAACTATGCGGCGTGACTTATGAAAGGTACATTCGTGAGGTTGGCGATCAGAAATCGAACCCCTACGTCGTGAGTTCATCGAAGCTATGGAAATCTGTTCGGAACAATGGTAGTGACGATTATGTGGGAAAGTACATCCAAGTAAGCGGCAAGGTTAAGAGAGTTTCGCACTATTCCGATGCGAATGGGTATTATCTTGAAGGTGACGAGGTCGGTAGCGGCGTTATCTGTTGGGTGTACGAGCGATCTCAGAGCTTGCAGAAAGGCGATGAAGCTACCTTTCTCGGCAAGGTTGTTGTGAATAATGGGCAAACGAGTATTGAGATCACATATTGCGAGGTGATAAAATGATATTTGTAGTGATTGCTGTATGCGCTGTATTACTTGCGATTTTCTTAGGAAATGCAGCGGTAAAGAAGGAGGCCGCCCGGATCACGAAGACGAAATTGCTCACGTCGAACCCTCGTAGCACGGGCAGGATGAACGGGAGTTTTTACACGGAGACCACTTTCATGGTATACTATTCTGACGGTACACATAAGACTGTGACCGTGAAGAACGATACGATGGAGTACAAGAGCTACATGGATAAGCTCGAAGCATAACTCAATACGAAAAGACGGCGCATGATTGCGATAGCCTGACGGCTTGAACATCATGTGCCTTTACTTTGTTTTGGGATAGGAGGTTTGAAATGGATTCAATATTGACTCAGGGTTTGCTACGGATTATCGCAAATAAGATCGAAGCGGAGCCTATGGAATATACAGCCTATGGTGACATGTTGAGCGTAGCCAAGGAGGTTATGCGGATAAACAGGAATGAGGCCGTGGACTGGCTGAGATGGCTCAATAAGAGGTGCGCCGAGATTATCCCTTGTGTGGCCGGGAAAGACCTCGTTTTGGCTCGGAAGTACATGAGTTTGCACAAGCAGGTGCTTTTGACGAACGCCCCGGAGGATTTTGATTCCTTCCTTCTGTACATCGAATGGAATCGCGCCCCCGAAAAGAAGTTCTATGCGCCGAGGCGCAAGATACTGAAACAGGTGGTTGATGCGTTGCAGGATTTGGCTGATGATAAGCTCGAACTGCTTGCGATCAGCCTCCCTCCAGGCAGCGGCAAGACCACGCTTGCAATCTTCTACCTCACATGGCTTGCGGGTAAGATTCCTGATAAGCCGATTCTCACGGGTAGCCATAGCAACTCGTTTGTGAGAGGTACATACGACGAGTGCTTGCGCATTTTCGACCCGAACGGCGAGTATTTGTGGCAAGATGTATTCCCCACGGTGCATGTGAGCAATACAAACGCGAAAGACTGCCGTATTGACCTCGGTGAGAGAAAGCGTTTTGAGACATTGGAGTTCACCTCTATCGGAACGGGCAACGCAGGTTTGTACCGTGCGGCAACGCTGCTGTACTGCGATGACCTTGTGAGTGGTATCGAAGTAGCGTTGAGCAAAGACCGCCTTGACAAGCTGTGGGAGACGTACACCACCGACCTCCGTCAGCGTAAGATCGGTGACAAGTGCAAGGAGCTTCACATCGCTACAAGATGGTCTGTTCATGACGTGATTGGCAGATTGGAGCGCGAATATGCGGACAAGCCGGGTGCGAAATTCATCGTGATTCCTGCTATGGACGAGAACGATGAGAGCAATTTCGATTATCCATTTGGGGTTGGTTTCACGACGAGATTCTACCGTGAGCAGCGCGACATCATGGATGATGCAAACTGGCGGGCGCTGTTTATGAATGAGCCGATTGAGCGTGAGGGTAGATTGTACGATGATGAAGAATTGCGCAGGTTCTTTGAGTTGCCCGATCACGCCCCCGATGCGATTATCGGCATTTGCGATACGAAGGATAAGGGTACGGACTATGCGTTCCTGCCTGTGGCTTATGTGTACGGTAATGACTACTACATCAACGATTGCGTATGCAATAACGGTCTGCCCGATGTCGTTGACGGGTTGCTCATTGACATACTGATGCGGAACAAGGTTCAGCAATGTCAATTTGAGAGCAATTCGGCTGGCGGAAGGGTTGCCGAGAAGGTGCAGAAGACGATCAAGGAGCGCGGCGGTATCACGAAGATCACGACGAAGTACACGACAACTAATAAGGAGACCAAGATCATCGTCAATAGTTCTTGGGTGAAGGAGCATTGTTTGTTCAAGGACGCATCCATGTACAAGAAGTCGAGCGAATACGGCAAAATGGTCGATATGCTCTGTTCCTACACGATGGCAGGTAAGAACAAGCATGATGACGTGCCTGATGGTATGGCGATGCTCGCTGAGTTCGCTCAGAATATGGCTGGAGGCAAGGTTGAGATCATCAAGAGGCCGTTTTGAGTTCGATTTTTGCAGATTTTTCGCAAATTCGCATATTAAGATGTACTCTTGGGGCTTAAAAAGTTCGACTTGATTTCGGAAAGGAGTTCTCATGAATATTCGTGTTTTCGGCATTGCGCCTGAGTCTATAGTGGATGGTAGAGGGATTCGGCTTGCGATTTTTGTACAGGGATGTTGTCATCATTGTAAAGGCTGTCATAATCCTGAGAGCCATCCGCTTGATGGCGGTAATCTCTATGATACGGCAGAGATCATCGTTATGATGAATAATCCTCTGCTCGACGGCATCACGCTATCGGGCGGTGAGCCGCTTCTTCAAGCTGAGGCGTGTAGAGAGCTTGCTGGCGCAGCGCATGACAAGGGGTTGACCGTATGGTGCTATACAGGGTTCACATACGAGCAGATTCAGGATGGAGTGGTTGATGATAAGGGGCTGCTTGAGTATGTGGACGTGCTTGTAGACGGACGTTTCGAGATCGAAAAGAGATCGCTTGATCTGTTGTTCAGAGGAAGTCTGAATCAAAGACTGATCGACGTGAATAAAACCCGTAAATCGGGAAATATTTGCCTTGAAAATCCATAAATTATACTTATTGGTCTTGACAAAGTTCAGAAATTGGAGTATCATGATATAGTAAAAGTCTGAAATTAGGACTCGGCGCATGATTGCGAGAGCTAAGAAGCTCGAACAACATGCGCCTTTTTATTTTGCGGAGAGGAGGTAGTCGAAATGGCTGAAACGAGTTCCGATAACAACATTTCCATAGAGAATCCGCTTTTTGGTAGACTCGAAATTACCACGCCTGTTGAGGAGGTCACGCGAGACAACATCGTGGACGTGCTTTCCAAGGCACTTGCCGTTCATAAAATCAACTCGTTTCAGATTAACTACCTCTACAAATACATGCGTGGAGATCAGCCAATTCTTTCCCGTGTGAAGAAGATTCGTCCTGAAATCTGTAACAAGATCGTGGAGAATCACGCGAGTGAAATTACGCAGTTCACGAGCGGCTACTTCCTCGGCGAGCCTGTGACCTATGTGCGAAGGGGTGATCGTGAGAACACCTCCGCTGAGATCAATCTGCTGAACGATTACATGTTTTACGAGGACAAGGCGAGCCACGACAAGGACATGGCGACGTGGATGTCAGTTTGCGGCGTTGGCTACCGTATGGTTCTTCCTGACAAGAACGCAGGGATGACCGAAGATGAATCCCCGTTCGAGATCGATACGCCTGACCCTCGCTACACCTTCGTGGTGTATCACGCAGGTTTTGGTCATCGCAGGATGATGGGTGTGCGGCAGATTTACCGAGAGAACAAGGACAAGGTTCTTGAAATGGTCTGCTGCGGCTACACGAAGACGCACTACTTCGAGGTGAAGGATGGCGTGGTGAAGGTTTGGAAACCGCATCCGCTGTGCGATATTCCGATATTCGAGTATCGGCTGAACATGAGCCGCATGGGTTCGTTTGAACCTGCCGTACCTCTGCTGAACGCGATTAACACCATCATGAGCAATCGCGTGGACGGCGTTGAGCAGTTTATTCAGAGTTTCTTGAAGTTTAAGAACTGTGAAGTTGAAGACGATACGACCAAGCGCCTACAGGAGATGGGCGCAATTGTTATCAAGACAAGTCAAGGTGGACTGGACAGCGACGTGACAATTGTGTCTCAGGAGCTTAATCAGCAGCAGACGCAGACTTTGGTGGATTATTTATACGATCAAGTGCTTGTAGTATGTGGTATGCCGACCACGACCAAGGGAGGTTCTTCCACTTCTGATACGGGCGCGGCTGTGTTGCTGAGAGACGGATGGACGCAATGCGAGGCGCGAGCCAAGGACACGGAATTGCTGTTTAAGCGAAGCGAAAAACAGTTCTTGAAGGTTGTTCTTCACATCATCAAGGGCGTTCGTGACGTGAATCTATCTCTTGCTGAGGTTGAATGCAAGTTCACCCGCAGACAGCACGACAATCTGCTGACCAAGACTCAGGCGCTTCTCCACATGCTTGAAGCGGGTCTGAATCCCGAAACGGCAATCGCTACTTCCGGGCTGTTCAATGACCCAATGGATGTGGCTGCGCAGAGCAAGCCTTTCCTGGCGAAGTGGGATGTGAAGAAGGAGCGGACGAAGACTGTGGAAACTCCCGTGTCCACGGAAACCAAGGTTGATACGGGCGAATAACCCGTTTTAATAGCTCGGAGATGAGCTTCAACAAGCGCGAAGCGTTAGAGAAAACGCTATACAAATTTCGCACATTTACAGCGGAGAGAACCGCTTCACCAAACGCAAGGAGGTAACGCGATGTTTGATTGGACGAAGATTGAGGGTTATCGGGAGGACATGACTTCTGACGAGAAGATTGCCCTGCTGGAAAATTATGACCCTGCCGCTCAGGTTGAACCGAGCAATGAACCCACCCCTGCGAAGACTGAACCCACCCTCACCCCTGCGAATCCCAACGCCATGAAGGGGTTTGTCCCCAAGGCACAGCTGGACAAGGTAAGCAGCGAACTTGCTGCCGCTAAGAGACAGCTTAAAAATCGTATGACGGAGGAGGAGCAGCGTGAGGCAGATCGGCAGGCCGAACAGGAGGCTATTAAGACGGAACTGGAAACCCTGCGTCGCGAGAAAACAGTAAGCGGCTATAAGGCATCGTGCCTTGCCCTAAATTACGACGAAGCGCTTGCTGATGAAGTTGCCGTTGCGATGGCCGATGGTGACATGGAGACCGTGTTCGAGGGCATGAAGAAGCATGGCTTGAATATGGAGAAGAACCTGCGAGCGAAGATTCTGAAAGAAACACCCGTTCCCCCCGCTGGTAACGACCCTAACAACGATGCTAAGAAGCTCAAAGAGATGGCTGACCTGCGAGCGAGTTTCGGTCTGCCGCCTCTTTAATGTACTGAAATAGGAGGTAAAACGCATGGCTAATACTATCGCTCTTGCCCAGACCTATCTGCCGCTGCTGGATGAAGTCTATAAGGCAAGTTCCCGTACCGCCATTCTCGACTCCACTAAGGTGGAGATCGTGAACGGTAATACTGTGAAGGTGTACAAGACTAGTATGGATGGTCTTGGTGACTATTCCCGTAACGCTGGTTACACCAACGGCGATGTGACTGGTACTTGGGAAACTCTGACCCTGAGTAAAGACCGTGGTCGATCTTTCCAGATTGATCGCATGGATAACGAGGAAACCATCGGCATGGCCTTTGGTACTCTGGCCGGTGAGTTCATTCGCACTAAGGTTGCGCCCGAAATCGACGCTTACACCTTTGCGAAGCTGGCTGGCACCCCCGGTATTCTGACCGCTACTGCGGCTGACATTGCTATCGGTACTACCGACGTGCCTGGTTTGATCGACGAGGCCGAGCGTGAGATGAACGAGGCAGAAGTCCCCACCGAGGGTCGTATCCTGTTCATTTCCGAAACCGCCTACGCTGGCTTGAAAGCGAAGGTCACTCGCTCCGTTCAGAACGATGTCAAGGGCATCAATCGAGAGATTCTTACCTATAACGACATGCTAATCGTTCGTGTGCCTCAGAACCGCTTCTACACCGCTATTACCCTGTACGATGGCACTACCAGCGGTCAGAAGGTAGGCGGTTACGTCGGTACTGCGACAACTGGCAAGCCCATCAACTTCATGATTGTGCATCCGTCCGCTGTGACCAAGTGCATGAAGCATGTCCTGCCCCGCATCTTCACTCCCGAACAGAACCAGACCGCCGATGCGTGGAAGTTCGATTACCGCATCTACCACGACACCTTTGTTTTTGATAACAAGGTGAAAGGAGTCTATCTCCACGCTGGCGCTACTGCGCTGTCCTGATGAGGTGAGCGGTTATGGCTGAGAAGAAGACCCCGCAGGGTTTGATTGTGGGGCTGATCGAGCCTACTGAAACCCCCGAGCAGGAGAGGATTCCTGCTCAGGAGGTTACTGCCGATAAGCCCAAGAGAACCCAGCGCAAGCCGAAAGAAACCGAGTAAACGGAAGGAGGGAGACCGAGATGACGGATGCTGAAAAGCTGTCCATGATTAAGGCTCTGATGAAACTCGATGAGTCCGAGGATGAGCAGATTTCGGTCTACCTTTCCGCTGCGGGACGAGAGCTTCTTGCGTGGCGCTACTCCTATGCGAAAGAAGTTCCATCAATCGTTCCTGCTGAGTATGAGATGACGCAGGTGCACGCTGTTATCGCAGGTTACTCAATCAGTGGCGCGGAGAACCAGACGGCTCATTCCGAAAACGGCATCTCTCGATCTTTCAAGTATGAGGACATGATTGCCTATATCCGCAGTCATGTGATTCCGATCGTGAAGGTGATTTGACATGAGGACGTTGAATCGGAACAAGCAGTTGTTTTACTACGCTGCCTATGTTGGAAAGCACGAGATTGAGGAGACCGATGAATACGGCAACACACTTAAAACGGGTGAGTATCAGACTATCTACGACAACCCAGTAAAGTGCGAGGCAAATATCTCTCCAGCGAATGGCACGACGGCTGCTGAAATCTTCGGAACGGCAGAAGGGTACGACAAGATCATCGTCCTTGATGGCCTTGATGTGCCGATTGACGAGTTTTCGCTGCTTTGGATTGATACGACACCTGACATCGAAATCGACGATGAGGACGCTCCCGTGATGGAGTTTACGAATGGCGGCGTGGTAATTGGTGACAACGGTCATTTCAAGGCAAATGATTACATCGTCAAGAGAGTAGCCAGAAGCCTGAACAGCGTGGCGATTGCCGCGAGGAAGGTGAGCGTGAGTGAGTAAGCGCGTAGTAAAATTCACGCTCGATGCGAAAAGCATCAGTAAGGCTGTTAAGGAGATCGAGGAATACAAGCGAGAGGTTTTGCGGAAGACCAACGAGCTTCGGAAACGGATTGCGGAACGGATTGCGGAAGACGCGAGTAGCGGCTTCGCATCCGCAATTGTAGACGATCTCCTGCCCAACAGCGGAGGGGCGAGGGGTGCGAACGTGAGCGTTGAGGTGAGCGATTCGGGCAACACAACGCTCGTCATCGCCAATGGTCAAGACGCTGTATGGTGTGAGTTCGGCGCAGGTGTTTACCACAACGGCTCAGTTGGTTCATCGCCGCATCCGAAAGGAGCGGAACTTGGATTCACAATCGGCAGTTACGGGAAAGGACTTGGGTCGAAGACCGTATGGGGTTTTTACGAAGGTGGCGAGTTGAGGTTGACGCACGGTGCTCCTGCTTCAATGCCCATGTATACAGCTTGTCAAAAGGCGTGTGATGAGATAGCCAATATTGCAAGGGAGGTGTTCGGTGCGTGATTGATGTAGAAAAAGAGCTTTTCACGCTCGTATCTACTGAGATTCGGGAAAAGTTTCCCCGTATCTACATGACGGGCGAATATGTGCCTGCGCCGCCCTCCTTCCCGTGCGCGTCTGTAGTTGAGGTTGACAATACGCCCGTCCGCAGAACACAAAGCTCTGATTCCTCTGAGAATCATGCCACCCTTTTGTACGAGGTGAACATCTACTCGAACAAAAAGGCGGGCAAGAAGACAGAATGCAGGGCGATTGCCGCTGTGATTGACGAAGTGTTTCAGCGTCTTGGTTTTGAGAGAGTGCTGTTGCGCCCCGTCGATAACGTGGCTGATGCAACGATCTATCGGATGACAGGTCGATACCGTGCGGTTGTCTCAGAAAATAATGTGATTTATAGGAGGTAAAGAACATGGCGATTTCCACTTACAAGATTTTCCTTATGATGATGCAGGGTAGTGGTTCCACCTACGCAAAGCTGGTGGATATTAAGGACTTCCCTGATCTGGGCGGTGCTCCTGAGATGCTCGAAACCACTACTCTGTCTGACAAGATGCAGACCTACATCCCCGGCATTCAGAGTCTTGATGCTCTGGAGTTCACCGCGAACTACACCAAGACTGACTTCGACAAGCTGAAAGCGCTCGAAGGCCAGACTAAGAAGTTCGCTGTGTGGATGGGCGCTACTGAGAGCGGCGGCACTCTGACCCCCAGCGGCTCTGACGGCAAATTCGAGTTCGAGGGTCAGCTTTCCGTGTTCCCTGTTGGCGGCGGCGTGAACGAGGTCGTTGACATGATCATCACCATTGCGCCCTCCACGCCCATCACTTCTGCGGCTGATGATGCCTAATGGAGACACAGAAATCAATTCGCAAGCCCTCTCCTCGCAAGAAGCGGGGAGGCGGGTTTGTGAACAAATCTAGCAACCACGTAAAGGAGAAAAGGAATATGAGCAAGCAGTTGAAGTTTACCTATGAAGGTAAGGAGTATGTGCTGGAATTCACTCGACGTAGCGTTGAACAGATGGAGAGGAATGGCTTCGTGGCATCCGATGTGCGTGATAAGCCGATGACCACTCTCCCTGCGCTGTTTGCGGGTGCGTTCCTGGCGAACCATCGTTTCGTGCGTCAGGATGTGATCGACAGAATCTACGCCAAGTTGACCAACAAGCAGGAGCTTATCGGCAAACTGGCTGAGATGTACAACGAACCCATCACCGCTCTGATCGACGAGCCGGAGGAAGATGCGGGAAACGTGGAGTGGACGGCCAGCTGGTAAGCGGCTCGCCGTCTACTGATGACACGGTAGGAGAACGGTCTGAGTCATCCGCCATACCTTACGGCAAACAGTTTTGGGACATGTTTCCTGTCTATTTGGCGATGGGCATGACCGAAGAACAATATTGGGACGGAGACCCGATGCTTGCGAAATACTATCGCAAGGCTGAGGAAATCCGTAACGAACGACGGAATCAGGAACTTTGGTTACAGGGTATGTACGTCTATGACGCTATTCTGTGCGCTTCGCCCATTCTTCATGCGTTTGCTAAGAAGGGTGCAAAACCTAAGCCATATCCTACTCAGCCTTATGCGCTTACTGCGAAGGAGCGTAAAAAGGAGAAGGAGGATAAGGAGCGCAAGGTTTATGCGAAGGGCAAGCAGTACATGGAGGCGTTCATGGCAAGTACGAACAAGAAGTTCCCAAAACCACAAGAATCTTAAATGAGAGGAAGTGAGCGTAAATGTCTACTACGATTGAATCCTTACAGATTCAGGTTGATGCGAGTGCTCAGAATGCGTCGAGTGGACTGGATGCGCTGACGGCTTCTCTCGAAAAGGTGAAAAATGCAACAAAGGGCGGGTTAGGTCTTACTTCGGTAGCAAGTCAACTCGGCAAACTCAATCAGGCTATGGGCAAACTGTCTTCTCTTGGGGCGACAAATCTGAAAGAAACCATTAACGCTCTGTCGGGACTGAAAACCTTACAAGGTGTGAAGGTATCTTCTACGATTGCTCGCTCTATAGCGGAGATCGGTGATGCAACAAGTCACTTGGGTGCTGAGGGCGTGGTTTTGCTCAGAGAGATCGTTCCCGCCCTTTCTTCTCTTTCTGCCGTGAAGGATGTGCGCATTTCCGCGAACATCGGCAAGCAGCTTGGAGAAATCACGAAAGCCGCAAGCGCAATCAACACGGCAGACCTCGGCAAGATTGCAGAGCTTTCCAATGCGGTGAGTTCGGTGGCGAATCTTTCCAATATCCGCATTTCCTCCTCAATTGCGACGCAAGTTATCAACCTTGCTATCGCCGCAGAGCAGATGCAGGGAATTGATTTGTCAATCTTCGGCAATTTAGCTGAGGCGCTTCATCCGTTATCGACCTTAGACAGAGTGACCAATCTGACATCCACGCTGACGCAGCTTAAAAAACTGCCTGAGATTATGAATCAGCTGGCGGGTGCGGACTTGGCAACTTTCAAGCAGCAGATTCAAGAGCTTGCGACGGCTCTGGCCCCGCTTGCTACGAATATGCAGTCGATAGCGAATGGGTTTGCTGCCTTTCCGCAGAGAATTCAAAGGCTCATTCAGACTACGAATAGACTGTCGCAGACCAATATGACGGCTGCACAGAGCTATGTGAACCTTTATGCACAAATCCACATGGCTGTTACCGCTGTTCGGTCTGCGGCGAGGATTATAGCGAGTTGGATTAACAACAGCAATGAATACATTGAAAACCTCAACCTGTTTACCGTTTCGATGGGTGAATATGCGGATGAGGCGCAGAGATACGCAGAGCGTGTAGGCGAGTTGATGGGTATTGACCCTTCCACTTGGATGCGTAATCAGGGCGTATTCATGACGTTGGCAACAGGCTTCGGCGTTGCGAGCGATAGAGCGTATATCATGAGTCAGAACTTGACTCAGCTGGGTTACGACCTGTCTTCCTTCTTCAACATCACGGTTGATGATGCAATGCAGAAGCTACAGTCGGGTATCAGCGGCGAGCTTGAACCGCTCAGGCGGCTCGGTTACGACTTGTCTGAGGCCAGACTGAAAGCGGCGGCATTGGAGTTGGGCATTACCCAAACCTACAGCGCCATGACTCAGGCCGAAAAGAGTCAGCTTCGCTATTACGCGATCATGACGCAAGTGACTTCTGCGCAGGGCGATATGGCGAGAACGCTGGACGCGCCCGCCAATCAGCTTCGCGTACTGCAAGCACAGATTGGCCAGGCTGCTCGTGCGCTGGGTAATGTGTTCATTCCCATTCTGAATGCCGTACTGCCTTACTGCATCGCGCTTGCCAAGGCCATTCGATTGGTCGCGGCGGCGATAGCGAGTCTGTTCGGTTTCACTTTGCCTGAAATTGATTATTCTGGCATAGGAGCGGGCATTGACAGCGCGGCAGGTGGCGCTGGTGATCTGGCGGATAACCTTGGCGGCGCGGGAGACAATGCCAAAAAGTTGAAAAGCTATCTGATGGGCTTTGATGAGTTGAACATCATCGACCCCACCGATTCCTCTGGCGGAGGCGGCGGTGGCGGCGGAGGCGGTGGTGGCGGTGGCGGCGATTGGGATTGGGATTTACCCGCCTATGACTTCCTTGACGGCCTTGTGTCTTCTCGTATTGATTCCCTGATGAAAGAGTTCCAGCCTGTTCTCGATTGGATTAACTCGCA
>ERZ1643251.1890-NODE-1890-length-22474-cov-7.433873_pt1 | contig 22474 bp, 15 predicted proteins | sample MGYA00579261_ERZ1643251 | MGnify/ENA primary metagenome ERZ1643251 (study PRJEB29033, sample SAMEA4952267) | chicken gut metagenome | biome: Broiler Chicken; feature: Gastrointestinal Tract; material: Caecum | place: Ireland | collected 2018 | study: Broiler... | reverse complement strand
ATTGTATTGGTGCCCTCCAATGTGATAGTCAACTCCGCAGCGCCGTTCTGATTGAGTACGCCAATGGCCGAGCCGAAGATGTATGTGCCACCTTCAATATTCTCACTGTACTCCAATCCTTTTTTAATAGTGGCGTTGTGCAGGGTCAGGACATTGTTCTCTGCGTCATAACTGATATAGTTGTCCGTCGGTGTTTCACCGGCTGTGGATGCGGTGACGTTTCCATCGCTGTCGGTCGTCCAGTAGACGGTGGAAGATATTTGCACACCACCTACATAAAGCACCTGTCCGATCGGCGCAACCGCCAGCGCCGTGACGGGCAGCAGGCCCAGGCAGAGGGCCAACACGCAGAGCAAACTCAAAAATCGGTTTTTCATCTCACACTTCCTCCTTGGCTCTCACAGGGATGAAGGCGGCGATAGCCGCGGCCGCTGCAAAAACCGCGCCGATGGCAGTGAAAATGGCCCACCGCCGATTCCGCCGGTTGATCTCTCCAATGCGCCGCTTGACTGCGGCAACCCGTTCTTCCGTGGTTCGCATCATATTCCACCTCCGATCTCCAAATTCCGAATGGTCAGAGCCCCGTCCGCCTCATGGCGGGGCTGTGGCAGACACCGAGGAAGGTGCCGTCCAGTTGTGCGTAATGGTTGCAGAAGCCGCAGTCCTGGCAAACGCCGGGCTGCAAGTCGGCGTGGGGGCAGGCGTCCTCATAGGTGAGCATGATCCGCCAGCCGTCCGGGGTGTAGGTGGGCTGTTTGAGATAGTCCGGGTAGTCCAGGACATATTTGCCGCAGTTTTCGTCCCATACCAGCGGGATTTTCAGGGTCAGCCCCTCGACCTCCAGCTCCACCAAATCGTCTTTCCTCTGTTCGTCCGGCTCTTTCCGCCGCAGAGCCTCGCAATGGCAGACGCCCAGCTGGGAATTGGGCTTCTGCCGGTAGAAATTACAGGAGCCGCAGTCCTTGTAAATGCCGGGCTGCAGGTCGGCATGGGGGCAGGCGTCCTCAATCGTGATCATCACCCGGTAGCCTTCGGGGGTATAGATAGGGCGTTCCCATACGCTGGCGTAATCCTCTAAGTACATTCCGGAAAGAGCATCCCACTTCAGCGGAACTTCCAGCGTCAGACCCTCCAACTCCACCTGTGTTGTCTTTTTCACCGTATCCCTCCTCTGCAAGTATGTGCTGCAAGCTCTCTCCAAGCCCTCCAACGACTTGAAGGGTTTGGAGAGAGGGGGGATGGCTCCCCCGCTCTCGGAAATGGTTGATTATGAAAGTCTCGCGGCAAACCGCATCAGCATGGCGGCCAACTGGGCGCGGGTGGCGCCGTCCTTGGGGCAGAGCTTGCCGCCGATGCCGTTGATGATGCCGTTCTCCGTGGCCCAGAGCATGGCGTCTCTGGCCCAGTCGGAGACCTGGGCGGCGTCGGGGTAGGCGCTGAGACTGCCGGAGACCGCCGGGCTGCCCGCATAGCGGTAGAGCATCGCTGCCAGCTGCTCCCGGGTCACGGGGCTCATGGGGTTGGTGCCGTCAGAGATGCCGTTCTCCATGGCCCAGGCTCTGGCGTCCTCCGCCCAGTCGCTGCCGGTGATGGTCTCGCCGTCGATACGGGCCAATACCGTCCAGGCCATAGCCCGGGTGACGTCGCTGTCGGGGGCAAAGCGGTCGGCACTGACACCGTCCATCATACTGCTCCAGTAGACGTAGGAAACCGCATCATAGAACCAGTCAGTGGGCTTCACATCCACAAAGGGCAGCTCCTCGGGGACGAACACCGCCCGGATGGTGACGCTGGAGCTGGGCATCTCAAAGGTGTACTTGCCACCGCCCTGCGGGGCCAGCTCCAGTTTGCTGCCGTCCCTGTCGGTGACGGTCAGGCTGGACAAGCTGTAGCCTTCCTCGGGGGTAACGGTGATCGTCACGGTCTCCCCGGCCTCGGCGCGGTTGTCCACCGTGACGGTGCCGTGAGCGGTATCCTCTACATAGATGGGATACCGGGTCGGCAACGCCTCCAGCACCGTGAGGGTGCCGGTTTTATAAAGGATATCGTAGTTCTCGGCTTCAGCGCCGGTGGCGGAGATCACCAGCTTGCCGGTCTTGACCAGCCTGCCGTTTCGCACCAGGTCGCTGGTCGTGACGACCTGGAGGGCGGGCTGCTTGGTCAGGGTGTCATCGCCCAGGAGGCCGGTGACGGTGTAGTCGTCGGCGTCAAACTCCGTCGGCACCGCGTCGCCCACCCGGGCGGTCTGATCCTTGACAGTGATGGTCACGGTGGCCCGGACGATGCGCCACGCCTGGGTAGTGGTGGCACCGGTCAGGGTGTAGTTGGCAGCGTCGGTGCCGGTCAGACCGGTGACTTTGGCGGTGTAAGTACCTGCATCTGTCTTGGCGTTGTCCTCATATGCCAGGGTGAAGGTATCCCCATCCACCGCATTGGTCACTTCGGCGGTGACGGAATGGAGCTGGCCGTCGTAGGTGAAACTGGTGGGGGTGCTCCAGGACAGCGTTACGGGTCTGGCGGTGATGGTAAACTTTGCGCCGGTGAACGTGAGGGTGTAGTTGCTGCCGGCGGCCAGGGAGCCCTGGGTGATGGCGTGTTCGCCCACATTTTCGCCCGTCTGGCGGCTCAGTTCACCGGTGAGCGTATCGTCGCCTTTAAGGCCGGTGGCCGTATAGGTCAGTTCCGGGTCGGCTTCGCCGTAGGTCTTGGATTTGGCGTCGGCGGTGACGGTGAGGGCGGCGCGGGTGATGGTGCCGGCTGCCTGGGCGGACAGGGCGGACAGGGTGTAGTTGCCCGCATCTTCTCCGTCCAGGGTGATGCCGCTGGCGGTGACGGTGTTGGCCTCCGCCACGTTGGCGCTGTTGTAGGTATAGGAGGCAGCCGTGGCGGTAACATCGTCGCCCTGCACAGCGCCTTCCAGCGTGATCGTCAGGCCGGTGGCGGCGGTGGTGCCGTCATAGGTCTTGGAGGCGGTGCCGCTGATGGAGGGCGTCACCGTGGCCTTCTCGATGGTGTAGGTCTTGCTTGCGGCCGTGCCGGAGTAGTTGCCCTTGCCGGTGACGGTGACGGTGTAGGTACCCGCGTCGATGCAGTTGCCGCTGTAAGTCACGGTGTAGTCACTCTCGGTCAGGGGCGTGTCGCCCAGCGTCACGGTGACGGTGGGAGTCTGGCGCTGGCCGTTGTAGGTGAAGGTGTCCTGGCTCAGGGACACGGTGGCCTCGGCGATGGATGCCTGGCTGATGGTGACCTTGACCTCCACCGGCTGGGTGTCGCTGTGGTTCTTGTCGCCCGCCACCTTATACCAGACGGAGTAGCTGCCCACATTGGTGCCGGTGGGGATCGCAGTATCGTAAGTACCATTTTCCTCGGTGCTGTACTGCATTTCGCCGCCGGTGGCGGTGCCTGCCGTTACCAGAACCTGGGGCTGGCCGGTGTAGGTCAGGGTGTTGGCGGTGGGAGCCTTGGTCACTGTGGCTTTCACCTTGGTGATTTCAAAGGTGGTGGATCCGCTGACGGTGTAGTTGCCGCCCGCCTTGTCCGTGATGGTAACGGTGGCCTCGCCCACATTGGTGTTGCCGGAATAGGAAACGGTGTACTCGCTGGCAGGGATCTCGGTCTCGCCGTCCATGACGGAGACGACGGTGGGGGTGATGGCTTCGCCAGTGAACTCGAAGCTGTAGTCGCTCAGTGTAATGGTGGGATTGTTGACCGCCTTGGGATTAACGGTGATGGCCTGAGTAGTGGTCTTACCGCCGTAGGAGATGGTCAGTGCCGTCACGCTGGTGGTCAGCGTTTCGGGCGTGACGGTCACCTCCTTGGTCACATCCTTGGTCTTGCCGCTTTCGCAGGTGGCGGTGACCACCATACCGGTGATGTCCAGGCTCTCGCCGTAGGTGTAGGTGGTCTTGTCGGGGGCCTTGGTCACGGCGATACTCTTTACCGTATCCTCCACCACAGCCAGGGTAATGCTGCCGGTGTCGGTGGTGTAGTTGGTGGCATCGGTGGGAGTGAAGGTCCAGTTGTACTCCTTTTCACCCACGCTTAGGGTCTGGTTCGCATCCAGTGCCACCGTCCCTGGCGTATCGGTATCCGCATGGCTCAGGGTGATGGAGGCAAGCTCCGTGGTGTCGTAAATGGTTTCAGGGCTGCTCACCTGCACATTGGTCACGGCGGGCTTGGCCTTGGCGATAGTAAAGGTCTGCTGGGTATTGGAGCCACCGGTCAGCGCGTAGTTGCCCGCCGCATCGCCGGTCAGGCTGGCGGCGGTGGCGGTGTAGGCGGTGTCGCTGGCGTTGGTCTGCCCGCCGGTGACGGTGACAGTCACGTTGTCCGCCGTGTTGACCTTGTTGCTCACCGTGGCGGTGGGGCATTTTGCGCTGCCGTCGTAGGTGAAGCTGGTATTGCTCCAGGTCAGTTCCACGGGAAGCTTGGCAATGGTGACATTCACCGAAGCGGGGGCGCTGTCGCTGTGGTTGTCGTCGCCCACCACCTTGTACCAGACGGTATAGGTCTTGGCCGCGGTGCCGGTGGGAATGTCCGCGCTGTAATCACCATTCTCCTCGGTGCTGTACTGCATGGTACCGCCTGTGACAGTGCCTTTCGTTACCAGGGCCTGGGCCTGGCCGTTGTAGGTCAGGTTTTCCACGGCGGTGACGGTGCCGCTGGCAGTCGCTTGCTCAATGGTCAGGGTCAGTTCGCCGCTGGTGGCGGCGTTGTAGTTGCTCTGCTCTTCGATAGAGGCCACCACGGTGTAGGTGCCCCCATCGGTGGGCAGACCTTCGGTGTATGTGTCAGCGTCCTCGGTCTTGTACTTGTAGGAGATCGTGCCGTCATATTTTTCATTGTTCACCAGGGTGACGGTGGGGGCGGTGATGGCCGCCTGATTGCCAGTGTAGGGCAAAGTCTGACTCGCCTCACTCCAGGCCAGGGTGGGGGTTGCTTTGTTGATGGTGTAGGTGGGCTTGTTGGTTGCCGTGCCGGTGAAGCTGTTCTTGCCTTGGACAATAACGGTGACCGTGCCCGCATTGGTGGTGTCACCGCTGAAGGACACGTCGTAGTCGGTGCCCTCGGTCAGCGTGTTGCCGTTCAGGGTCACGGTGACGGTAGGAGTCTGGCTCTGGCCGTTGTAGGTGAAGGAGTTTCCGCTCAGGCTCACGGTAGCATCGGCGATGGACAGCTTGCCCTCCGGGTCATTGCTGTAGAACACATCAGAATCCCTCTCAATGCGGTACACCACGCCGTGGCTGCTGTCCAGCACGGGATAGTTGTCCTTCGTGCCGATGTCCACGTTCTGGTACCAGATCACATTCTCGCTGGTGGAGCCGTTGAGCAGCCAGCACACCGCGCCGGAAGCAAACTCGGTAGCGGTTTTGGATTCTACCTTGTCTTTGGTACCGTCGTTATCGAAAACGCCTGACCCGCCGATAGAACTTGTCAGCCAATAGCAGTTGGTAACAGTACCAGTGGTGGAGTTCCATGCGCAGATACCTGCAGCACCGGTGCCATTGATTTTTCCGCTGCTGATGCAGTTGGTAATGGTGCCGGTGGAGTAGCCACAGATGCCGCCCATATATTTGCCTTGAAAAGCGGTGAGGTTGACTTCGCCTTTGTTGATGCAGTTGGTAATGGTGCCGGTGTTGAAGCCGCAGATGCCGCCGAAATAGAAGTAGCCTTCGACAGCGGCATTGTTGGTGCAGCCGGTGACGGTGCTGGAGTTGTAGCCGCAGATGCCGCCCGTATTACCTTTGCTTGAAGTAACTTTGCCGTAAGAGGTGCAGTTTTTGATGGTACCGGAGTTGGAGTTGGAGCCGCAGATGCCGCCCGCACTACCGTTGCCGCTGCCGGTAACTGTGCCATTGAAGGTGCAGTTTTCGATGGTACCGTAGTTGGAGCCGCAGATGCCGCCCGCACTACCGCTGCTGGTAACTGTGCCATTGAAGGTGCAGTTTTTGATGGTGCCGCCATCCATATAGCCCACAAAGCCCTGGGCGCTGCCGCCATCGGCTTTCAGGCCGTCGATGGTGTGGCCCGCGCCGTCAAAGGTGCCGGCGTATTTGTTGCGGGTGTTTGCGCTGTAATCGCCGATGGGGATCCAGATCCTGTCCGAAGAAATTACGATGTCGGAGCACAGCACCGCGCTGGCGTCAAGGTCCTGGTCCGTGCCGTCGGTCAGGGTGCCGTTGACCAGCGCCGCGAACCAGAACAGGTCATCTTCCGTTTGAATCTGGTAAACGCCGTTGCTATCTTGATCGACTACAGCACCCTTCAGTATCACGGCCGGGTCCAGCGTGACCGCTTCCGTGGGCTGGGTCAGGGTGTAGTTGCTCGCATCCGCCCCGGTCAGGGTCAGGTCTTGGGTAAATCTGACCGTATCATAGCTGCCCGCCGTGGAACCGGACAGTTCGCCGGTGAGACCGGTGGTGTCCACGCTGACATCCTCACTGCCTATCACACCGGTCAGGGTCACCCCGGTAATCTGCACTGTGGTGGTGTCGTCCACATTGCGGTTGAGAGCGGTGGCGCTGGCAACCGTCAGCGTGGCCGGGACCACCGTCTGGCCGGTCAGCGTATAGGTGGCCTCTGTCTCGTCTCCCTCAAAGGTATAGGCCGAATTTAGCAAGGTCACAGTGACGGTGACCTTCTTGAATCCGCCCGCGTTATAGTTAGTGCCCACGATGGACGCTGTGGCGGTGTAATCCTCGCCCATGGTCAGCGTCGCCGCGTCAAAGGACACGTTCTGCACATCCCAATCCCCGGTGCCGTCATAGGCCTTGGTGTCCAGCGTTGCGCCGGTGATCCGGAGGATGTTGGCGGCAGTGTCGGAGCCTACCTTGTGGCTCACGGTGGACAACGGGTTGCCCTCGAATCCTGCCGCAGAAACCTCCACCTTGATGTACTTGCCCTGATCCTTGTCCGTCAGCGTGTAGGTGCTCGTATTGGCGCCCTCGATCAGCGTGGCGTTTGCGCCGGTGCTGTCATCGCAGCGGTACCAGGTGTAGGTCAGGTTGTCTCGATAGCTGTCCGGGGTGACGGTATCGGTATTGACCGTCAGCTTATCTTGATAAGGGGTCGTTTCGTTAAAGTAGATTGTGCCGCCCAAGGTCGGCTGCAGGGTGTGGTTGTCCGCATCAATGGTGCCCGTATATTCGAAGTCGATCCCGTCTACCGAGAGGGCCGCCTCGCCTGCAAAGAGGTAGAGGTGCAGTTTGCCGTTTGCATCGGCCCGGACACCGTTGAAGTTGTACAGGTATTCCTCGCCGTTCACGGTGATGGTGCCGCTGACCGACTCACCGGCATACGCTGCGCCAAGGTCCGCCACGGCGCAATAGACCGCCTTGCTGTCCGAGTCCAATTCCCCGTAGTTGCCGTTGTAGGGGTTCTCGGTTGTCAAGGCATTACCACCGCCGGTGGTGTAGAGGTTGCCGCCACTGATGTCCACGACATAACGGGAATATGTTGTACCGCTGCTGCTGCCCGACTGGAGCACCGGCTCCCCTTTGTCATCATCGACGCCCCCTGAACCGGCAACAAAACTCATGCGCGCTTTCATGGAACCTTTCCAGCCCGGGCCGACATCATAGGGAGCGTCTTCTTCGCCGTTGTACATACTTTCAATATCTTGACGCTTGACTTCGCCGTGGGCGGCCTCGATGGTGCCGCCGGCCAGCGTGATGTAGTCGATGCTGCCGCCAGGACTGGAGCCGATGCCGGCGGCGTCCGTTCCGCCGGTAGCCTTTACGATGCCGCCGTAGATCGTGATTTCAATATTCGTCCTGTCATCACGTCCGGAACCGATACCGGCGCCGCCCTCTGTGCCGCCGGTAGCCACCACGGTGCCGCCGCAAATGGTAATGTCACCGCTGGCGTCTGCGCCTTTATAGCCGTTGCCGCCGATGCCCGCATCACCTTCAGCGGCGGTGGCGATCAGCGTGCCGGTATCGTTTTCCTGGCCGTAAATGGTCAGCGACGAACCGGCCAACAGCCCGATGCCGCTATTGGCAGTCAGGGTGTTGTCGTCGCACAGGATCAGGTAGACATCGCCCTGCAGCGTGATGCGCGTGACAAACGTTGCATTTGCATCCAGGACATACCAGCTCTCCTGCCCCGCAGTACCCCACTCAGTGGAAGTTATGCCAGAAAGGGCAGTATAGTCGCTGCAGGTGTCTGTAACCAGCTTGCTCTGCTCCTCACTCCACGTCAAATAGTCAACGGGAGTATTCGCCGCCCAGGCCGTGGCGGGCAGCAGCCCCAGGCACAGCGCCAGGGCGCAGAGGATGCTTATGATTCGTTTTTTCATAATAGGGGTTTCTCCCTTTCAAAATCACAATCTATGATAACGGCTTTCGCCGGATTTCCCGAAAACAGGCCGCTCTCGGCGACCCGGGGGATGGGTTGATCCCCTCCGTCACGCTGGCGCGTGCCACCTCCCCTTTGTAAGGGGAGGCATACAGGCCGCCTCTACGTATGTACGGGAGGCGTCGCCTGCGGTTCCGCCTGGCGCTCCCGCCGCAGGCGATCCAGGAGGCAGCGCAGCATGGTGACAGTGGCACCGGAGGGGCGGACAGCAGAATGAAGCATGAGGAACGTCTGATTGCCAAGCGTCATGGACACCGGCGGCAATCCTTCCCCCGTCTCGGACTCCACCACCAGAATATCACACTGGACGCCTCTGATTATTTCGTCCATGGCGTCAAGGGAATTATGATAACAGAGGATGCGCAGATCCGTTCCATAGATGGAAAGCAGTGCGCCGGACAGATCCTGCCCACAGAAGATGACATGGATGTACTGGGACTCCGGCTGTCCCTCTTCCTTGTACCCAAACCAATACATGGCCTGCCCAGCACGCTCCCAGGTCAGCGGAGGCGGCAGGGGCAAATAGGTTGCGCTCCAAGGGCAGTTGACCAGCAGACGATCCTGCTCCGTGAAGCTGCACAGCCGGATCTCGGGGTATTCCGCCCGGAGCCACGCCGTCACCCGGCTGCAGTCCGGCTCCGGCAGGCACAGCAGCACGCCCTCCGGCGGCTCCTCGGCAATGCGCGCCCGCAGCTCCGCCTCGCGCTCCACCATCTCCACGTCCGTGAACTTTCGATACATGGCGCGCCGAAAAAAACGCTTGGTGTCCTGCATCGGCCCACAGGCAATTATTGACTGTGCCGGCCGTATCTGCTCCATGAAAACCCCTCCTCGCCTACGTGAATCCGCGATGCAAAACAGAATTTTCATTCTGTCGTCTGGACAAAAAAGAGCTGCAACAGAATTTTCATTCTGTCGTTATGAGTAGGCCATACAGCAATCAGATCCAGCTCTATTTTACACGATAATGTGAGATTTGGCAAAATAAATTTCCACGGAACATCCAAATAGGCATATAAAACCAGACGGGCAAACATAAATGTAGTTGCCTGTCTTTTTTGCGCGCCCAAAACCGGATGCCGTGAACGCTTTAGCGGGAATTGTATGTAATACAGCTTGTCATTTTGCTGGAAACCCATTATAATGAGAAGCAAGGCTGGGGCTGTCTCAATTGATTTTTCCAAATCATTTTGAGACAGCCCCTTTTTCTACTCAAAAGACCATTTGCGCGGTGTTGCCCTTGAACATTTTTAAGAGATGATGTATGATAACTTTATGTATGACGTATGAGTTTTCGGCAATATCTGGGTGGTCAAAAACCTCTACATTATTGACCACTGTCCGGCTATAAGGGAGATTGCCGGTTTGAGCGCCGAAAGGACGGGCTGGCGGATCGGAAGCAAGGGGTGAGCATGGATGCGAACATCGTTCTACGACTTTTGCGTAAAGCAGGGCCATAGGGCTCTGCTGGCGCAGTGGGACGAGGTTCGCAACGCGCCGCTTACGACTGGAAACGTTTCCTTCGGAAGTCATCAAAAGGTATGGTGGCAGTGCTCCAAGGGTCACAGTTGGCAGGCGAAGGTCTACTCACGTTCGGCGGGCAGTGGCTGTCCGTACTGTACCGGACGCAAAGAAACGCCTGAGAGCTCGCTGGCGGTGCAAGTCCCCTCGCTTGAAGCCGAGTGGGATGCGGAGAAAAACGCTCCGCTGAAATTTGCCGATCTGACCGTAGGCAGCCACAAAAAGGTCTGGTGGCGGTGTCCTGCAGGGCATTCCTACTGCTCCGAGGTCAAGAGCCGCGTGCAGGGTACGGGCTGTCCCGTCTGCGCGGGGCGTGTTGTTCTGCCGGACGAAAACTCCCTCGCGGCAAAGTATCCCGCACTTGTTGCTGAATGGGACACCGAGAAGAACGTTCCTCTATTGCCGACGCTGGTCGCCCCGGGAACGGTGAGAAAGGTCTGGTGGCGCTGTCCCAAGGGGCACAGCTACCGTGCCGCCATCTCATCCCGCGCGGGTGGTGGAACAGGCTGCCCATTCTGCGCAGGGCAAAAGGTCATACAGGGCGAAAATGACTTCGCTTCGCAATACCCGCAGCTTGCCGCGCAATGGGACGCTGCGAAAAACGGCACTCTGACGCCGGAGCTGGTGACTGCCGGCTCCAACCGCCGCGTGTGGTGGCGCTGCGAAAAGGGACATTCCTATCCGGCTGTTATAGCTCACCGCGTGCGGAGTGGAAGCGATTGTCCGTATTGCTCCAACCACAAGGTTCTGCCCGGCTTCAACGACCTCGCGACGATAGAGCCGGTCGTTGCCTCGCAATGGCACCCGACGCGCAACGGCAGCCTTACACCGCAGCAGGTGACGCCCGGCAGCCGCCGCAAGGTCTGGTGGCTCTGCGATAAGGGGCATGCATGGCGGGCGGTCGTCAACAGCCGCACGGGAAAACAGCGCTGCGGCTGTCCGATCTGCGCGGGCAAGACCATTGAGCCAATGCACAGCGATTCTAAGTGAATCTCCGGCAGAGCCGGTGAAATAAGTGCCCACCTGCAGGGAGCTGCAGAATATATAAATCTCTCACAGGAGGATCAAAATGAAACGCAAAGCATTATCTCTCATTCTTGCGTTTGCCATGGCAGTCAGTCTGTTCACGGTAGGCGCAAGCGCGGCGGAGCCTACCTATGGCGACACCGCGGGCCACTGGGCCGAGGCCTCCATCGAACGCTGGAGCGGCTACGGCATTATCCAGGGCAGCAACGGCAAGTTTGACCCCAACGGTCAGCTTACCTGTGCACAGCTCGCCACCATTCTGGCAAGACTCCTGAAGCTGCCCGCCGCGAAGGACGCGGGCTTCTCCGACAATAAGGCGGATGCCTGGTACTACGATGCCATCAACCGCTGCGCCGCCGCTGGCATTCTGAAAGGAAACGGCGATGGCACCGTGACGCCCGAGGCGCCCATCACCCGTGAGCGTGCCATGGTCATGCTGGCCCGTGCGCTCGGCATTGAGCCGCTGCGCAACCCCGACCTGACCAGGTACACCGACGCCGCGCAGGTCTCCGCCTACGCGCAGGGCTATCTTGCCGCACTCATTGAGGCCGGTATCGTTGGCGGCGTGACCGCCGACCGTCTTGCGCCGCAGGACAACATCACCCGTGCCGCTACCGTTACCATTCTTGACCGTGCCATCAGCACCTACGCTGACGAGGCGGGCGAGACCGTCAAGGTCGACGGCAAGGGCATCGTGCTCGTCGTCGCCGAGAACGTCAAGATCACCGGCGCTCCCGAGGGCACCAAAATCGTGGTTGCGGACGGCGCGACCGGCCTGACCGTCAACGGCAAGTCCGTCTCCGACAACCAGACCTACATCGTTCCCAAGACGACCACCAGTTCCGGCAGCAGCTCCAGTGGCGGTCACAGCCACAGCTATGACGCGACTACTCACAAGTGCTCCTGCGGTGCGTTTGACCCCGCGGTCGTTGCGACCATCGGCAATACCAACGGATACCTGACACTGAAGGAAGCTGTCACAGCAGCGACCAACGGGCAGACTGTGAAGTTGGTAAAGGATTGTTCTGGCAACGGCATTAAAATTGCAAGCGGTACGGTTACAATCGACCTGAATGGAAAGACATACACAGTAGACAGCATGACAGTTGGTTCTACTGGAACGGAAACGAACGCCTTCCAGTTCCTCAAAGGTAGCACGGTAACCATCAAAAACGGTAAGATGGGTGTTACATCCGATTTGCGCTGTGCATACTATTTCCAAAATTATGCAAATCTTACGCTCGAAAATGTGGAGATTATCATTGATAATTGCGGGCCGTGTGAAGCTGCGGTACATACGATGAATGGTGTTGTAAACATCATGGGCAACACATCCATTAAGGCATCGGGTAAGTACTCCTGGACAGAAAATGATACTGGAGATCGTAAGGCTATTATGGTCAATGACTGGCGTGCTGGCTATGTGGATGGCACACAAGTTACAGTCGATACAACCGGTGTAATCGAAGGTAATGTTCTCGCAGGCTACTATGCTGAAGCGGGTACTCCTACGACGGGAAAGTCCAATCTCAGGATTATAAATGGTACATTTAATGGGACCATTAGCCAAGAAAGTACTTCTGGAAGCAGCACTGCAACCTCTCTCGTCATTATTGGCGGTAGGTTCAACAGCAACCCGAGTGCCTATGTGGCGGACGATTACTTTGCGCTGCCGAACGGGGACGGCACTTATACGGTCGTCACTGCCGATCAGATCACGAGCGGTGTGACCATTCAGGGCATCGCAGGCTACGAGCACAGCGCATTTGCCACCGTGGATGATGCCTTTACGACTGTCAAAACCGATCTGGAGGCCCGCTGCGGTCTTGTTGAAGAGTCGATGGATGAGGAACAGTTCAAGGCCTTTTTCACTGACGATGGTAAGATCACCTGGACGATCTACGGCGAGCAGGCCGTAACAGACAGCCGTACATTCTCCTTTGGTCGTAAAGCAAACCGCTTTGGCGAGGGTCGTCACATCACGGAGATCAACATCATCGGCGGCAACGATACCGCTGCGCTAAATCTGAGCGCGGTGGATGGCACGTTTGCGCTACCCTACAACTGGTGGAATGTTAAGGACAGTGCCAATACCGCTCTCAAGTGCAAAAATATCAAATTCAACGGCATAAAGTCTATGCCTTCAGGAATATATCAGTGCACTCTCCATCCGACAACATATGAATTTGACGGCTGCACTTTTAATGGTAATCTTTACAGCTATCAGAACTTTGATGTTGTGATGACCATTAAGAACAGTACATTCAATGCTCCCGACACCACCACGCAGTATGCGTTATGTCACAAGGGGCAGGCGGTACGATTACGTTAGACCACAATAACATCAATGGCTATACCCGCGGTGTGAACCTCCAGCGCCCCGACACGGACTTCATCTTCACCAACAACACGATCACCAGCACCGTCAATGAGCCTGACCGTGCTGCGATCCAGCTGACCGACGGCAATAGGTTTGTTGTCAACGGCAACACCGTGCGCGTGAACGCGGGCAACGCCTTCTGGTTCCACAGTGCCGCGACCAATGAGGCCGTGACCTATATGATCAGCAACAACAACATTCAGGCGCCGTATCTTGGCTATTCCGCCGCCAGCTTTGATGTGAACTCCAAGATCACGTCCTCCGGCAACATCTTCAACAGCACAGACACTACCAAGTGCATGAAGAAGGATGCAACCGTTGCCGGAACGACCAACCTGACCGCGATCCGTTAAACAACTGTATTCGCGCACCAAGCGCCCGGGCACTGCTCGGGCGCTTGCCCTTTTTACCGCTCCATACCAACCGCAGGCACGAAAGGGCGTAGCGCTCCCGCTTCGCTTTCCCGTGCCTGCGTTTTCTTTGCCCCTGTATCGCGGTGTACTTTCGCCTGAATGTAATCTGCTGAAAAAGTTGCAAAATTCGACTGCAATCGAGCAAAATCAGACGATTACCGCCGGGCATTGTAGAGCGATTTTCCCCTCCCGGTGTGAAATCTCAAAAAACTCACTGTCAGTTTTTCGAGTTTTGGGATATTGTCTCACATTTTTGAGAGATACGAAAGGCGGGGGATTGTTGTGCGCTTACCCCGAATTTACTAGTTTCTAAGCAATAACATTGAAACGCCTGCCGCAGAGGGTATCTCTCCGGCAGGCGTTCCGTTTGGTATGGGGAGGATGTGATAAATCAATGTAACATGTGGAAAAAACAATTAGTATTCATAGTCCGTCCACTCGGTGACCCATCTGCAATAGGTCATTGACCAGATGCGGTACTGAAGCTTTCCGTTGTATACCCGGTAATAATACCGGAATTCTTCTGCCTTCGGCTCCACAGTGGCCGGCGGCACAATTTCGCGACCTACGGGACTTGCTGCAAAGACAGCCTGCGCAGATGTGCCCAGAATGGTTACAGCAGCTAAAGCTGTGCAAATGCACCGTACAGCCCAATAAGAGATAAAACGTTTCATGCTAGTTCTCCTTTCTTACTTCTGAAATACTATAAGTAGAGCAAACAATATCTTGTTCATTTATGGTTGAACAATACTCGCCATCAATATACAGATCGTAGCTTCCATCTCCCGCCTCGACAAGAAAGACGTTCTGGCTGTCTATTTGGACACCCTGTTCTTCTTCTGGCGGAAATCCACGTGGCTGCACCACAAAGGAGTAGGACACCAGCAGCAGCGCAAACAGGCAGATGACCAGCAGTCCATTCCTTCGGGGGCGCGGTGCCTTGGCGAAAACTAGCTGCATCCGCTCGTAGATCTCATCCCGTTTGCCGCTTCCGTGGAGCGAAAGCGGCTGGCTGGAATTCTGCTTTTGCGGCAAGCCCAGCTGCCGCACCACCTCTGTCACGGCCTCGAGATAGTTGATGCGCTCTTCCTCTGTGCGACGCCGGGTGGCATAGGCATCGGCTCGAACCTCCAGCAGATAGCTCAGATCCTTCCCCAGCAGATAGACCAGGGGATTCCACCAAAATATCGCCTGAAAGATGGAAATCCACAGCTTGATCCAGGCGTCCCGCCCGGCAAAATGCCCCAGCTCGTGGCGCAATATTTCTTCCAAATGTCTCTGGCTCAAGGGGAAAGTCGGCAATAGGAAGATCGGCGCAAAGAAACCAGTTACAGATGGGACGGAGATCTCCGGGGAGATCACCACCGTCGGCTTCCAGCGGACATTTGGCGGCAGGATGGCCGCCACAGCCTGGAGCGCCACCGCATTGTCGCTCCGGGGCATGGCCGCAATGCGCAGTCGCTGCACCAAAATCCCCAGCATCAGGCGAAGCAGCAGCACCAGCGTAACAACGCCCCAGACCGCGCCCAGCCACCCATACCAGGACAGACCAAGAAAGCCAGGCTCCCACAGCGCCGTCTGTATGGCAGGCAGGACACGATAGGATGGGACAATGACCGTAAAGGGCAGCTCCACCGGGATGAAGAAGCGCACCAGTGCAAAGGCCAGCAGGCAAAAGAGCGGCGCAAAGCCATAATCACGCAAAACCGCATACCGCCGGCGAAGCAGGCAGAAAAGCAAAATGCAGACATCGCTCCAGAAGAGCGACATCAGCAGATTATAGACCGTCAGACCCATGGCGTAACTGTCTCTTCTTTTCCTCCAAAAGCGCCTCCAGGTAGTCCAGGGTTTCGGGATTGACCTCATCATCGACCAGCGCCGACAGCAGTCCTGGCAGCACCTTTGCCTTTTCCCTGCGGTAGATTTCGTTATCCATAATGCAATCGGCATGATACTCGGCAAAACTAATACTGGCATTGAAGCAACGGCTATAGATTCGGGATGAGAGCTTTTGCCCATCCACATAGATCAGGCCTTTTTCCAGCATGGCGTTGAGAATGGAGTGGATCGTGCGATCCTTGAAGCTTTTATTCTCCATGGATGCCAGAATCTCCTTGGCTGTCAAGGCGTGGCCTGCATTCCAGATGGCCAGAAGAATGTTATATTCATTGTAAGTTATCATGAAATATGCCCCTTCCTTGCATTATAGTTTACCATACCAGAACAAATTTGTCAATATATATCGAATCAATTTATTTTTAATATTAACTTGACGATTGTTGTGAGAATGGGGTATAATCAGCACTAGACAATTTAAATTTATATATTCAATATTTCAAGGCTATTAACATAAATTCATTCCCTACGGCCAATCCTCTCAGAAAGCAAGAAGAATTGGAGGTATATTCTGATGGAAAACGTCTGCAAAATACCATCCAACAGCTGCATCCACTCCCGCAGGTGCTTCATGTCGGGCGAGTACTGCTCACAGCTCGCAAATATCCACAAAGCCAGAGAGAAGCTTCACGCCGTCAAGGAAATCGAAATCAGCAGCAATCAAGGCACTAAAACGTTAAAGGTCAGAGAAATCAATGCGTTTGTCATCATGAATTTCTCAAATATGTCCGCTGTGGCCTATAAATGGCAGCTGCGGCCATTTGTGGAATCGCTGAAAGACTATTTCTATTTTGAGGGGGATACTCTAGTCTTTTCAAAGAGTGGTATCCCGGACAGCAACAGGGGCGGTGATGATGACAAGCCAAAGTGCAGCGAAAAGGACAATTCAGAGAGCAGCCAAACTCAACCATCCAAGCAGGAAATAACCAAAGTTTATCGGATCAATGTGATCCGTGCCGACAGCAATTACGATTCAAATTATGTGATTTGCAACCGGGTCTGCCAGCAGATCCAGATTGCCGATTTGATTGTGGTGGATGTTTCATCAGAAAACAACAATGTGTTTTATGAATTCGGCATGGCAATGGCCATGAGAAAGTTGATCCTGCCCATCTGCTTTAGCGAGAGCTTTTACCAGATCAAGCTGCCGGCGGCGCTGGAGGCGTATATCAAGCGCCATTTTGATACGACAGCCCCCACCAACGGGAACGACAAGACAAGCGATGTGCAGAAAATCAACGATAAGATCGAGTATCTCAAGCGCCATATCGACTGCTATCCGTGGAGAAGGACACTGTTTGAAAGCTACGGCCTGCGCTATCGGAATAAGAGAGACAGCGACAAGCTGGCAGCTGCCCAGAAAACCAACGAGCTTTCTAAAAGCGAAACAATAACAACCACGCAGTATATCGCCTTTCAAGACGCGGTTGAGCCTCGCTATGGCTTTTCCGATCTTGATTACAGCCGCTTTCCCTATGCCGAAGCAGTCTCCGAAGACAATGCGGAAATCTTGGGAAAGCGAATCTATACCAGGCTGGAAAAGAGCTATAACAATGCCAGATATGAGGACAACACCCTGGTCGTCTACACAATGAACGGCTTTTTGAATGGTGAGCAGGCTGGCACCTGTATTTACAACTTCTATACCTATTACACCAAGAAGTTCCGAGAAGAGCAGTGTTTCTGCGGAGACCGTGTCGGCATTCTGCTGGAGCCCTCCGACATCCCGGAGCCTGTCAAGGACGCCAAGGACAAGCGGCATCTCCTCTACAACGTCGGCGATATCATTCACCTGGGCACCAATGAGGCGACATTTGCAGCGCAGCGGGATATGATCAAAACAGCCGACTACCTGACGGTGCCGAAAAATCTCGTCGAGCCTACCCCTCCATTTGACACAGATACGCTGCTGGTTTTTACCAAAAATCACATCCGTAACCGCGCCTTCCCCATCTATCCCCACCGGCCGATCTATGTGAGTCGCATGAAGGATAAGCTGCAGACGGATCTTTTGGATGATAAGCAGGAGCTTGGAGTATATTACTGTTATTTTCACGTCATGCTGCGGACGCTCAAATACGTCAACGAGGTGGTGGTGGACATCAGCAAAAATGCGCTGGCATCGCTGTTCTGGCTGGGCGCCGCCCACGGCGCGAACGTCAACGCCATCACCGTGCAGCATGAGCAAAGCGACCAGGAGCGCATTCTCCTTACCGGCTCCCCCGAGAAGCGGGAACGCGCCATTTTCGATGTGGCCGGCCTTTGGAGCGCCTTGCTGCGCTCCCATGAGGTGGATCGGTTTTACCAGCAGTTGGCTTCGGTGCAAAAGGGCATCGATCAGCGCACCAAATTGATCCTGCAGGATCATGAAGCACGCAAGGCGGAGCTGGACGACATGCTCTATGGAGAGCCGAAAAGGCTCGACGACTATCCCCCTCAGGAGAAGGAGAGCCTTCCGTCCGGCTTGCAGCAGCTTCTAAATGAGCGCAAGCAGGCAGAAAAACTGGCGCTGGAATCCTATTATCGCGACCGCTTTTGGAAGCCGATGATGCGAAGCGAGCATTTGCATATCTTTTTCTCCCAAGGTAATCCAAAGGATGGCAAAACATCCTACCCAAAAATTGCGGTGAGCAAGTGGGACGTCGACGCGCTTGCCACGTTATCGCACTATCTGTCCGTGCGAACCCATGTGGGTGAGTACTCCTTTGAAGCTCTCAAAGAGAACACGGAACATTCGGACGGCCAGGTGGAAAACTTCATCGCCATAGGCAGTGAAGCGAAGCCGCTGCACTCGGAAGGCAGTAAAAGTCCGTGCTCACTGGCAGAAGCGATTTTAGAGAAGCAAAGCGTCAGAAACTGCATAAAGTCGACCAGTGCGGACAATAATAACACGCCAATTATCGGTGATTCCAGTAAAATCATTCATGTCTACGTCCCATTATCAAATCGCAAAGATAGGAAGCCGCCTTTAAAAAAATGCTTACACAGCCACATAACAGGAAAATGGAAGATAAAAAAGGAAGGGAAAACGGGGGTACTACAGTTCCAGGGCTTCTTTGATGGGACGGAATATCTCTATTCCCAAATCCCCTGCCCCGCTTGCTATGTTTGTGGTTCTTCTCAGAATAGTCCCGGCAATGAAAGGACAGATCCTTCTCAGGGCGCTTCCGAGAAGAATGATGTTGAAGATCACCGAATAGCGACAATTACAGAGAACAGGCATGGCATCATGAAATGTGTCCTCCCAAATGGCATGCTTCCTGGATCAAACGAGGAAATCAATTCATATTTAAAAGATGCTTTGCTCCAGCATATGGAAGAACACTGTTGCCTGAAATGTGGCCTCAAGCCTAAGCAAAATGAGCATTACCAGGTCGCTCAGCTCATTCTCTGGCGAGAGATCGACCGAAAGGAGAATCAGGTCAATTACCAAGCTGCCCTGAACGGGGCGTCGGGTCCTGCTACCAAGGCGCTTTCGACGCTGGTGGTCAATGACAGCCACAGGAAGCGCGTATTTCATTGGGAGAATGGTAAACAGGATGACGCTTCCAGCATCCGAACGACGCCGCTGAGCATCATGCAGCAGGAGCTCCGAAAGGAGCTCGTGGCGCGCATTCAATCCGAGCTCGAGCAAGAACGAGCGAACTGCGTGGATAAGGGCTGCGAGAATAAGTGCTGCAAAGATAAGTGCCGCAAGGATAAATTGATTTATGCATCAATCTTGTACCTCAACAGCGTGCTATACCGGTATTTTATTCCCTTCCTTTCATTGGAGGATGAAAATCGAATCGTCAACGGACTGACGTATTATTTGGCCTCTCTGGCTGCCTCGGAGCGCAGGGTGGAAAAAGAGTCTACGGCGTCGGGAGAAGGATCCAGTAAATATTTAGGATTTGATTGCACGAACTCCATCGCGCAAATAGTCAGCAACACATTGCAGAAGTTGTGCGGCGTGGAGGCGTTCTATCAGGTCAAGGTCTCCTCAGAGGGAGGAGATACATCTGATACGCGCTCCTGCGTTGACATTGATGTATTATCCTTGCCCCAGGCACAAGGCGGCAGAATTCCGCCAAGGTGCCTGTTTTTTGAGCAGGAAGATACGTCTCAAGCTGAACGTGCCGGAGGTGATGAGCATGAAGGAAGCAACTGAGAAGGTCACCGACCAGTTCCTCCCCTATTTAGCGCGCATGCAGGATGGGCCTGCCAAGGACTATATCAAATACCGTCTCTTTGACCAAATGCAGTGGTATGAAAAAGAAAGCGCGGAGAAGCAGCGGCGCTTCAAGGCGCTGTCTCTTGCGGCAATCGTCATCAACGCTGTGATTCCGGTTGTGACACTGCTTTCGGAATATGGCGTCGCCGTTCGGATCGGAATTGCCGCGTTCAGCGCCGCAGCGGGCGTCATTGGCACGGTGGTCAATCTGTGCCGGTATCAGGATCTGTGGGTACAGTATCGCGCCGGGTGTGAGTACCTCAAGGGGATCCTGTATCGCTATTTTATGCGGATCGGCGAATTTTCCTCCGACGCGGAAGATCCCGCGCAGTGCGACCGCAGCTCCAATCCCTCTGCGAGGACTATTTTTCCAACGAAAATGGAACATGGCACTCCATTACCTCCCAAAGCGACAAAAAAGCCGACAGCCACGCCGCGTTGCCGGAGCTAGAATCCACGAATGTTTAAATTAGGATGCCTCGAATTTATCACCTTCTGTCAACGCCTCTCCCTCTGCTATTTCCTCCGCAAATATGATGCGCAATCAAAGTATGAACTTGAGAGCAAAAGCGGGATAGAAGAAGTGATATAGAATCAATTTAAAGGAGATGCACCGATGGCAGCACCGAAGATCTTCATTAGTTCTACATATTATGATCTCAGGCAATCTAGAGAAAACATCGAGGCCTTTATAAAAAGCATCGGATATGAGCCGATCATGCACGAGCGATTTACAATTCCATACACACAGGAGCGCCCTCTGGTAGAGGACTGTATGTACGAAATATCGGAATGTGATATGGTGATCGGAATCATTGGCAATCATTTTGGTTCCAGATACATGGATGATGAGAGCGCCTCTATCACAATGAAAGAAATACAGCGCGCCAGCGCTGAAGGCAAAAAAGTGTATCTATTCGTTGCCAACGATGTATATGTGGAAAATAAAACGTATATCGAGAACAGAGACTCCGGGCAATTCAAATCTGCTTTTACAGATAATATGGAGATTCACAAGTTTATCTCAGATATGAAAGAAAATTGTGATTCCAATGTAATTGCTCCATTTAATACAACAGATGACATAATAAATGCGCTGAAAACTCAGTTCGCCGGATTGATGCATATGTATTTGAAAAATATGCAAAGAGACGCCAGGCAAAAAGAAATCGATTCTTTAGCCGAGCTGAACGCGAAATTAAATCAAGCAATCAACACGCTTACGCTCCGTGGCAATACCTTTTTTAATCAATTCGAAGTCGCCAGGAATAACGATCATTTGACCATTGATTACATCGTAGGATTATTAGGACTTCAAAAAGTAACCATCGCTACAAAGGATATAGAAGGATTGGATGAATTCCTGTTTTATTGCGGCTTTAAACGTGCAAAAATTGAAACAGGTTCTTTCATTCGCAAATATGAAAAGCGCACGAACCAGCACCAGATTTCTCTAGAGTTGATGCAAGATTTGTGCAATAGTGACGGAACTTTTAAGCCGCTTGATTCTGTCTCGACAATTCAGCGGTTAGTTTTATTTCACGACGAAACAGTTGATTCGGATTGGAGATAAGAATGTTAATTATTATTGCATAACGAGGTGAAGACTGCGTGGGAGTTATGGTAGACAAAGATATACTAAAATATATGCAAGAAGGGTATTTTAAACACTTTGATACTGCTCATTTACTGAGTATCGGGTATGATTTACGGCCTCAATCATACTACAATTCTGAAGGTGAGCATTATGAACAGGTGAGGCTTAGTCCAGGGGATTCGATTTTTGTTGGTTGCATAGAAATCATTGCGCTTCCTTCAAATGTAATGGCAGAAATTAAAATACGAAATAGCAGAATTCGGCAGGGACTACACCTGGAAGCGCCCATATATCAGCCGGGACATTCGACTCGTATTTTTTATCGTTTGACAAATATTTCGAAGTCAACCATCACATTATCTTTAGAAGACGGTACAGCATATATCATTTTCTCTACATTATCCTCAGAACCAGAAAATATCTATAATGGCGCATTTCAACATGAAGAAGGGAGCTATCATGCTTTGTCAACATATTCAGATCAATACCGCAAGCAAATGAGCAAGGTTGACGATTTTGCATTCTTGATTATGCCATTTAGCGAGCCTTGGGCCCAGAATATGCACACACTTATCAAAAACGCAGGGAGTGATGCTAACATAGATATTAGGCGCGCAGATGATATTTATGGCTTTAGACCAGTGATGCATGACGTTGCTCATTTGACTGAACATGCACGAGTAGTAATCGCTGTTTTAACTGGAGGAAACCGAAATGTGAACTATGAACTTGGGTTGGCGCATGCCTGGGGCAAACCTTCCATCATGATTGCCAGTGCTATGGATGATATTCCTTTCGATTATAGACATCTAAGAGTAATCATCTACGATACTCAAAACCCCAATTGGGGTGCAGAATTATCAAGGAAGTTATGCAACACGTTGCAATCTATCATTGATGAAAAAGTCATCGGATACAATTATTTTGAAGCAAATCACCAATGATATCCCGTGTTTTTTAGGTAACATGATACTTATTTAAACAACATTCAATATGGTGACAAGCTGGACAAGCCATGACCCTTTTTGAGCATGTTGTAGATTGCTGTCAGCAGCATTCTGGCAATGGCGATG
>ERZ1643251.1888-NODE-1888-length-22501-cov-28.351867_pt1 | contig 22501 bp, 24 predicted proteins | sample MGYA00579261_ERZ1643251 | MGnify/ENA primary metagenome ERZ1643251 (study PRJEB29033, sample SAMEA4952267) | chicken gut metagenome | biome: Broiler Chicken; feature: Gastrointestinal Tract; material: Caecum | place: Ireland | collected 2018 | study: Broiler... | reverse complement strand
TATAGTTAGTCTCCCTCAGCTATGACTTTTCTCTCTTCATAATCTTTCGCTGCTATAAATCTTAGCCATTTGATTAAGTCATTCTCATTATATCCTAACTCTCTAATCTTGTCAATTTGAACTATCTTTATACAGAACTTATCAGGAATTAACTTTACACTAGGATCATGTTCACTAGTTAGATAAAAACTAGTAATTGCTTCATCCCCTAATACCATTGTTGCATTATCTACAAAATTAATCTGGATAACTTTTCCTATATCTTTATAAAAATCTCCTACTTGTAGAAACCCTACATATATCTTCATTACATAATACATACTTTTATTTAATGAACTATCATCAAATCTAGTATATGCTTCTAGATTTATCGTCATATTTTCATACTCAATAACAATATCTCCTCTAGAAGATTTTTCTCTAATATGACTTTTTTCTAAGTAGCTTTCATATTGGACTTTTAACTTACCACTCAAAGAGCCTTTATCTAAACCTAAGAACAATTCTAATAAAAACTCTAGTGCCTTTCTGTTGTGTTTGTTTGCAAATGATTCTTTAAAAATAATGTCATTCATCAATGACTCCATATTGTGATGCATATAATCATCCCGCCTTTCTAGATGCACTATACTAGAAAGATAGATATTAGTCAAATTGCCAATTTGATAGTATTCACCTATGAAACTGATAGTATTCGTATACGAAATTGATAGTAACCTATAACCAAATCGATAGTATTAGTAAAATTTTAATCTTTTACAAAAAAATGATAAACTATTAGTGAAGAGCAATGAAAAAAAGTAATAGTAACTTGTACTTTTTAAAGATAAATATTGTAAAAATAATTATAACGAAAATATGAATAAAGAAAATAGTTCTTTAAATTACAAATATACTTTTTAAAAGACAGGAACGATCGCATCTATCTCTAATCCAACTAATTCATCACTCTTTTAAACATTCGCTCTAAATCATAAATACTAAACTTAATAATTGTAGGTCTACCATGAGGACAATTATAAGGATTATCACATAGTACAAGTTCATTTAATAATTCTTCTTGAGCTTCATGGCTTATTCTCATATTAGCTTTAATGCTCATTTTACATGCCAAAGTTTTCGCCATTTGATCATTAAATTTAACTGGATCAAACTTGTCTTGAATACTAATTACTAAATCAATAATCTTTCTAATACTTTCTTCTTCATAATCTTCAAGTATCCATGTAGGATGACCTTTAACAACAAAAGTATTTACACCAAACTCTTCAATAATAAAGCCTATATTGGTTAAAACTGATAAATTTTCTTTTAAAATTAGAAAATCTGATGCACTAAGTTCTATCGTAATAGGAATGAGCAAATAAGTAGTAGTAACTTCTTTTTTCCTTAAAGCATGTAAATATCTTTCATAGTTTACTCGCTCTTGTGCTGCATGTTGATCAATCATATATATACCTTCATCATTTTCAGCGATAATATATGTACCTAAAGCTAGTCCTACAGGATATAGCACTAAAGATTTCATTTCTTTATTCACCACTAATTCTTCCTGAGCACTTACCTCTTTTTTATTTTCTTTCACTTCAACCTGAAAATTAAGTTCAGTTTGTACAGGATCCTCCCTCTTAGTCATAGAAGATACAATATCTGCAATAACACTATCTTTAATAATATTCACACTTTCTTCTTTTAAAGCATTTGGAATAAGCAAATTTTGATATAAAGTGTCTTTAATCGTCGTATAAATTAAATCATAAAGTTCTTGCATCTTACTAATTTTAACATCTTGTTTAGTTGGATGGATATTTACATCAACTAAAGTTGGATCAGTATTAATCTTTAAGACAACAATTGGATATTTACCATCTGGTTTATACGTATAATAAGCATCATTAATCGCTTTATTAATCTCACTATTCCTAATTACCCGATCATTAACAAAAGTATTAAAATCATTTCTGTTAGAGCGTAAAACCTCTGGTTTACAAATATACCCATAAATATCAAAATCATTATTTCCATTCTTAAATTCTAACATCTTATTAGAAACATTTAATCCATATATCTCATGAATAGTTTTAAGTAAAACATTAGACCCTGTAGTTCTCACCACTATCTTTTGATTATTAATTAAAGTAAATTTAATTTGAGGATGAGCTAAAGCAAGTTTTTCAATTAAACTAATAGAATTGTATGCTTCTGTATTTTCGGCCTTTAAATACTTAAGTCTAGCAGGCGTATTATAAAAAAGATTTTTAACCGTAATACTTGTCCCTACTCTAAGATCTCCACTTGTATTTTCTAGTATTTCTCCGCCTTTTATATGAACATAGGTGGAATCCTCGCCATCACTAGTTTTAAGTTCTACTTCCGCAACACTGGCAATAGAAGGTAGTGCCTCACCTCTAAATCCCATCGTATCAATAAAAAATAAATCATCATCACGAATTAACTTACTTGTTGCATGTCTAGAAAAAGCAAGAGTAGCATCTTCACGATCCATACCAACACCATTATCGGTAACTTTAATACTTTCTAAACCGCCTTTAACTAGTTCAATTTTAATTTCGCTTGCCTTAGCATCAATACTATTTTCTACCAATTCTTTAACAATACTAGAACATCTTTCAACCACTTCACCAGCACTAATCTTATTAGCTAATGCTTCACTCATCACATGAATTTTACTCATAATACTACCTCACTAAAATCCATTCTCACTTCTAAATCATCTTTATTTACCAAAATCTGACATTCATTCTTTACATTAAGAAAACCAATTCCTGGAAAAACTATATCCTGATTATCATCCAAATGATAAGAATACCCATCATTTAAAGTATTTTGATAAACTCTTTTAATCTCACTAAAAGCATAAAAAACAACTCGATTATCTTCCTTAAAATAAATCTGATAATCTTCTATGATTAAAGTTGTCCCTGCCTTTATTTGCAAACTAACTGGTTTTATTTCTTTGTTCACTATAGGTAAATGATCATTTTCATAACTAAACCCAGGAGTATCAAAAAGGGTATACTCTCCTACTCTAATTTTAATAAAATCTAGAGTAGTATTTGGTTTATTACTAGCAAGTATTTCTTTATGAATATGATTACTTTTTAAAATACCATTAATAAATGTTGATTTACCAGCATTAGTAATACCCAGAATATAAGCTGTTTTTGTGTGATATTCATCCATTACTTTAAATATATTACTAGAAACCATATATAACTTATTACTAATAAATAGTACTGGTGTATCTATATCATATACTTTTTTTAACCATAAAATAATTTTATCATGTTTTAAATCTTTTCTTAATGTATCACTCTTACTAATAATTAATGCTTTAGGAATATTAATTTTCTTAAATAAAGCAATTGTACTTTCATTAATATTTAAAAAATCCACCAAGAAAAAAGCCATTCCTTGTGCTTTATTTACCTTTTTAAAAATACCTTCTAAATCTACATTTTCTTCCTTTTTCTCTCCATAATTTTTAAGACGAAAACACCTCATACAATAATCATTTTTCATATTTGGTGTATATCCTAAAGTATTTTTATCTGTATCTTGAAGAAGAAGGCCACACCCAATACACTTCTTAATCATAATACTCTCCTTTTTGTAAGATTCCCTTTTTTCTTAATTTACGATAAATAAAACCTTCAAAAAAGCGATTAATCTTAGTAGGTATTTTTTCATATTCTCCAATTGGATTAATGAGAATTGATGTTATCCCTACCCTATTAGCACCCTGAATATCGGTCAAAAGTTGGTCCCCTATCGCTGCAATCTCATGATACTTAAACTTATAGATATCCATAATCTTTAAATATTTCTTTTTAAAAGGTTTGTGAGAGCTTGCTGCAACATCAACATTTAACCCCTCTTTAAAAGGAATTAATCTCTTTCTGCCACTATTCGACAAAATAATAACCTTAAAATCTTTTTCTAATCGGTTAAATAATTCTTTTACTTTCTTGGTTGGAACATCTTCATTAACAGGAACTAGGGTATTATCTAAATCAAATAATATACACTTAATCCCTTTCTTCTTTAACTTACCATAATCTATATCATAAATACTTTTTTGATACATATCTGGAATAAACTTATCCATAATTAACCACCTTCCTAAATTATATCAAAAAAAAGAGGAAGTATCTACTACCTTCTCATTGCTTCTTTAGAATAAAAAGTATCTATTCTCTTTATTGCTTCCAAATCATTATTCTTTAATGCTTCCCCATAAGCATCGCATAAATTTAAATTTCCATCAATAAACCAATTAAGAACAATTTCTTCTCTCTCATCTTGAGTTAAATTCAAGTGAGAAATTAAAGGATATAGCTCACTAAAATTCCCAAATCTAATTCTAAGTAATAATTCATTTTTTAATTCATCTCTTTGTTTCTTTAAAGTATAGATAGGATTTTCAAACTTAGGATAATAATGAGGAAAATCCCGATTTACAACAACTTCTTCTTTCACAATTAAAACCTCCATATAAAAATTATAACACAAATCACGATTATTTCAAAGCACTTAATACATTACTAATAATATCTATATTATCTATAGCATCACTAATTTTGTCGGTAGTTCTAAGTCTATATTTTACTTTCATATCCTCTTTATAAGCTTTAATTCTTATTGGATCCCGATTTAATTCTTTAATCCAATAAGAATTAGATTTAAGTAAATCAAACATTCTTTTATCTTTTTTCAATTCTAATAAAGCACTTACTTGCATACTAATCCTCAAAGAAATGATTAATTGGTCTAGGGGTAACTGGTCCTTTACCTGTTACTGCAGGGGTACTCTTACCCGTAAGTTCTTGAACTAATCCTAAAGCTTTTTGAGCAGTATTAATATGTTTTTGCACAGAATCCATATCAATATTCTTAACTATATCAGTAATATGGGTTATGTTACTACTACCATTATCTTTTTTTAAATAGTTATTCCAAGCCCGATCATCATCTCCATAAATATCATAAATTTCATATAACTGTTGCCAAGATGTATCACCCGAATGAACACTTCTAACAAGTTCAGGATGATTCTTAGCAAAAACTTTAAATTCATCTTTCTTTGACATATACATCACCATTAAAAGTATATGAAAAACTATAAAGTTTAACACAAAGAAAAAAGGAGCTTAAGCTCCAACTACATATGGATTATCTATAGTACCGTCACCACTTGATATTGTTACATTTTTATCTAAATTTATGACAGGGCGAATGTCCCACATATTATTTATAGAAACAGATTGAAAAACACCATTACTATCAACTGCTAGCACCATAACTATGTTATTAGAGTTTAAAGCATAAGGAGTTATAGTCCAATAACCCCTATTTGTATATAAATAAAATTCCTGATTTGTTTGACCATATAATCCTCCCACAAAAGCTACTTCATCAGCAGTAATAAGTCCTATTGGATAATCTAATGCTTTATTTCCATGTCTTGAACTACTTATAGTATATAAGTCACTATCATTTTGACATTCAAATGTTGGTAATTTATTTGTGATTAATCTCATATATGTTCCATAGTAAGTTTCTGTTAGTCCTGTTCCACCTAACCCATTACTTGTTGATGAATCGGTACTTGGCTCTCTATCTCCACAGAATCCTGCTTCTGTACTTATATAGCTAGAATAACTTAATAAATTTTCTTGATACCAATTATCTAATACCGTCTTTATTGTACTATCATTTGTATTAGCATGTGTCTCTTCATAGGTATCACTTCCTGGTGTTCCATACATATATCCTACATATGCATTATCATTATATTGTTCATTAAATGCACTTGTTCCTATTTGGGTCGCTTCTCCTGTTTCTACTGGACCACTTGAGCTATCTCCACTATAGATGAGTCTTATACTTCCGTCTCCATTAATTCTGATAATTCTCCAATAAAACCCAGCAAAGCTTACCCAGTTATTATCCACTGCACCTCTAAAATAATAGGTTGTTCCATAATTATCTTCTGTTTGATATAATCCATTTGTCTCTTCACAATTATTTATTCCAGTACAATCTGCTTGTGCTGTCTTACTAAAATCAGGTGTTGTTGTTTGAAGTGTATTATCTGCTAATATTTGGTCTTTTAGCAAAATACCTTCTTCTGCAAATTCCACTATTACTCTTCCACTAAATGTTTTATTCTCATTATGATTTTGATCTGCATTTGTTTCTACAAATTCTATCTCTAATGTATAATGATAAGTTGTTTCACTATTTACTTCTTTTGTTTCTACGATTAGTGTTTGTTCTCCTGTTAATCCCATGAGTGTTCCTTCTGCTATAACCTCATTATCATTACCTTTTAATCGATATACTAATTCTTCTGCATCTTTTGTACATGCATTGGTTATACTATCATAATTACTATCATCACATTTTACAAAGGTATTATTTTCTATATCTAACTTTATTGCATATGTTGCTTCTTTCTCTATCTCTGTTGGTCTTATAATAATATCAAATTCTTTAGTTATGATATCTCCTGGTACTACACCACTTGCGTCTACTACTTCACTTCCTGCATCATATTCTACTTCTATTAAATTAGCTGTATCTCCTGATGTACTACTTCCATCACCATCTACTCTTACTCCACTCATAAAGTAAGCAAAGGTAAAACCTATGCTTACTATAAGAAGGACTGCTACTACACTTAATATATAATTCCTTTTCATTTAATCTACCTACTTTCTAGGAAACCACTACATATGGATCAGAAACAGTGCCGGAACCAGAAAATAAAGTATCAACTTTCAAATTTATGACAGGACGAATACCGCGCATGTTATAGGCACTGTGATTATTGAGACTGCCATCCGAGCTCACATTAAAAATATAAGAACCTGTATGTGCAACATAAAAGTAATATGGAGACATAGTCCAATAATTACGGCTGTTATATAAGTAATAGTTTTGATTTACAGCATTATATACGCCACCAGCAAAAGCTACTTCATCAGCCGTAATTAATCCTACTGGCTCTTTGATAATATCACTACTTATACACGATAAACTAGGTTTTTTACTATTTGCTAATCTTCCATATGCTGCATAATAGATTGTACTACTGGGTTGACTACTCCAGTTTGATCCACTTGTTATGTTTCGATCACTGCAAAACCCTACATTTATATCGATATATTGAGAATATTGTTGTGCTAATAATCCACTGTCGTTATACCACGATTGTAATGCGTTTAGTATTATGCTATTTGTTGCTTGACCGTGCTGCTCTCCACTTGTGTATTTCAAACCCACATATTCACTTCGATCCCCGCTGCTATTGAAAACATGGTCTGAGCCATTATTAATTAATGTTCCATTACCTGTTGTCGTAGCACTTGTTCCATTATAAATAAGCCTCACGCTTCCATCTCCATTAATTCGAATGATTCTCCAGTAGAATTCTCCAAATTTTACCCAATTATCTGTTGGCGCTCCTGCAAAATAATAGGAAGTTCCTGCCCAGTCTGTTGTTTGATATATAATTCCTGTGGTTGTATTCGTTATCGGTGTGTTAAAATCATTTCTTGTTTGAATGTCTTTTCCTGCTAATATGGCATCTTTAGCCAATGGAAATTCATCAAAGTACAAATAGCAACTTGTTCCACTTTTTGTTAGATTACTTACAAATAATCCACCATTGGTCCAACTAGGTATTGCCCCATTACTACATGTACTTCTTTCTGTATTAAGTGTATATCCACTTTGTGGTATATCACTTACTTGTTCATAGCTTCCATCCTCTTGTTCTATGTAGGCTGCTATAATATTTATGTCTGGCTCAGCATCACTTTCTTCTACAGTGATTTCCCCATTAAATGTTCCACCCATATCTATATTTTGACTCTCTTCTAAATTTGGATATTCTAATATTACATAATAATACCATGATGTTCCATTTGATGTAGAGTTAATAAATTCATCTCCTATTAATTCTATTGTTGTTTCTTCTTCACTTGTTGTTATTGTTCCTTCTGTTATAGGACTTCCTAAACTCTCTAAGTTACTTATACTACATTCTTCATAATATATCTTTGCTCCACCCATTACTTCACTTTTCTTTTCACAACTAGTATTTACTTCTATACTACTACTTGTTTTATATACTGTGTAGTTAAGTGGTGTATTTAAAGTATTTGTTCCCTTCCATATTACATTATAAGGAATTAATTCATTATTCCCTGTTGCAGTCACCTTTATACTTGATATACTTTGATGTCCTGGATAAATATCTAGATCATTAAACTCTAATGTTCCTTCTACAATTAAAGTAGAATCCTGTATAGTAGTAGTACTACCTGTTACACTTGTACCATCTCCACCAAGTAACACTGATGCCGTAAAGTAAGCTAAGGATACTCCTACTACTAATAATAAACTTGTTACGATAATAATCATTTTCTTATTCTTTTCTTTCATTACACTCTCTTCCTTACTAGAACAAATTTTATAACATAATTTATTGTTTGTCATGCGATTCGACAAAACAAGATAAAACTAGTCAAATATTATCAGTCTATGATAATATTCTATGTTACAATTCTAGTATAAACTATTATTGAGTATAGTTCAATTATTTTGTGAATATTTGCAGCAAAAATATGTTATTTATAAGCATATATGAAGTAAAGATAATGTAAAGTTTTGCTACTATTATGGTACTTCTAACAAATAAAAATTTCCTTATAACTCCTGTTCAATCTTTCTTTCATTTTACACTTTGAGATAAAATTGCTTTAAAAAAAGAATTAACTATTTTCTTGTAATTCTTTTAATTTATTTATCTGTCTATTTAAAATAATATATAATCTATTTATTCTTGCATCAGAAAATCCTGTTAAATGCTGATATTCATGAAAAGAGCATTAAACCATTCACTTAGATTAGTTCTAAGAGCATTGCTATCACACTGAAAAATAAAATAATTTCAGTTTGGTTGTCAAAAGAAAAAGAGCCAAAGCTCTTACAATTTAAAATCATCAATAAAATCAGCCATGGACATCTTTTTAGGTTCTTTTTTCTCTTCTTCTTTTTTAGGAGTATTATCTTCTTGTATTGTCTTTTCTTTCAATGCTACGACACTTGCTTGATCTAGTTTATATTTACTAATATTTGAACCAGTAGAAGCAAGATCCATAATGGCTATATCACTATTTTTTAGTAACTGGATATCACTATCTGCTTTAGTTAAGATTAAATCTCTTGAACTAGTTACTAAAGCATTTAATACTTTATAAGTAACTGTTTTTGTTTTCTTTAAAAGTAAACTTCCTCTTTTTGCTCTAGAATGTGTTTCTAGTTCACTTAATTTAACTCTTTTTGCAGTCTTATTATCAGTAAATATAGTTAAATATTCATAAGTATCATTAAAGCTTACCATATTTTTAACAGTATCTTCTTTTAGACTAATACCTTTAACTCCTGCAGCTTTAGCACCAACTACTGGTACTTCTTCACTTGAATAATTTAAGTAATAACCATTTTCTGTAACTAAAACAATATTACCCAAATCTTTCTTAACATCAATTAATTTATCGCTCTCTTTTAACTTCATTGCTACCATTGGTTTAGAGCATCTAGCCACTTCAAAATCAGAAGCACTTGTTCTCTTAATCATACCATCTTTAGTAGCAAGAAGATAAATATCATTTTTATTATAAATGAATGATGCAACTACTTCTTCTCCTTCACTCATCATAATAATGTTATTAACGTGTTTACCAAGTTCTTTCCATTTAACATCAGGTATTTTATAAACAGGAATATATAAATAATTACCAAAACTAGTAAATATGACTAACGTATCTAGAGTGGTGCATTCATACAAACCAGTAATAAAATCCCCTGGTTTTAGCGTCGTATCTTCATTAGATGCTGCATAACTCTTAGCACTTACTCTCTTAACATATCCTTCATTTGTAACCACAATGACAACATTTTCTTTTGGAATCATTTCTTTAACATCAATTTTTATTTCTTGAACCATTTCTTCTATTTTCGTTTTTCTAGGTGTTTCATATTCTTTTTTAATCAGTTTAAGTTCTTTTTTCATGACATACTTAAGCACTTCTTCATCACTTAATATCGCCTTTAATCCTTCAATTAACTTAGCTAATTTTTCCATTTTCTCTTGTAATTCTAATACATCTGTATTCGTAAGTCTATATAGTTGTAAAGTTACAATTGCCTCAGCTTGTTCTATCGTAAATCCAAACTCTTGAACCAAATTATTTTTAGCATCACTCTTATTTTTACTAGCTCTAATTACTTTAATTACTTCATCTAAAATAGATAAACATTTAATTAAACCTTCAACAATATGCATTTCTTTTTCATTTTTAGCTAAATCAAATTCACTTCTTTTAATAATCACTTCTTTTTGATGAGCAATATAAGCATCAAGTATTTCTAGTATACCTAAAGTTTTAGGGACACGGTTTACAATTGCTACCATATTATAATTATAAGATATTTGCAGGTCAGTATTTTTAAACAAATAGGCAAGAATAAGTTCTGGATTAGCTCCTGCTTTTAAATCAATAACAATTCTAAGCCCTTCCCTGTCAGATTCATCTCTAACCTCTGCCATTCCATCTATTTTCTTATCAATTCTAATTCCATCAATCTTATTAACTAGCATCGCTTTATTTACATCATATGGTATTTCACTAATGACAATCTTTTCTTTTCCTTTTTCTTTTACGATATCATATTTACATCTAACTATAACTTTTCCTCTACCTGTTTTAAAAGCATCTCTAATTCCATCAATACCACAAGCTATACCACCTGTTGGAAAATCTGGGCCTTTAACAATATCTAAAATTGTATCTAAATAACAATTAGGACTATCAATTCTTTTAATCGTAGCATCTATCACTTCACCTAAATTATGAGGAGGAATATTTGTTGCATACCCAGCACTAATACCCATAGTTCCATTAACAAGTAAATTAGGAAATTTAGCAGGAAGTACTGTTGGTTCAAGTAACCGATCATCAAAGTTAGGAGCAAACTTAACAGTATCTTTATCTAAATCAGCGAGTAATTCATTACTAATCTTAGCAAGTCTAGCCTCTGTATAACGGTAAGCTGCTGCTGAATCACCATCCATAGATCCATTATTCCCCTTCATATCAACAAGAATCGCATTCTGCTTCCACCACTGACTCATTCTAACCATTGCATCGTATACAGAAGAATCTCCATGAGGATGGTACTTACCTAAAACATCTCCAACTGTTGCTGCACTTTTAATATATTTCTTATCATAAGTATTTCCCGCTTTATACATAGCAAAAAGAATTCTTCTTTGAACTGGCTTTAATCCATCTCTAACATCAGGTATAGCTCTATCTTGAATAATTTCTTTTGCATAAGAGGCAAATCTTTCTCCCATGATTTCTTCTAAAGCATAATCTTCTATTCTCTTAAGTATGTCTTGCATATTTTACCACCATAATTTATTCTAACACAAAAACTCAGGTAAATAAACCCACTTTACACTGAATTTACCCACTAATAACTAAATAAATATAATAAAACAAAAATACACCAAGCATAACCACTGCTTCTCTTCTAGTAATTGTTCTCTCACTTCTAGCAAACCAAAAGAGCAAAAAACTAGATAAGAATAAGACTACAATATCTACCATACCAAACCCTGCTAAAACCATATCCCCATAAATAATAATAGGTAGTCCAAGTACAATACAGATATTAAATATATTCGTACCAATAATATTACCCAAAGCCATATCAAATTCACCCTTACGAGCAGAAGTAACTGTCATCACCATCTCTGGTAGGCTTGTCCCTATTACTACTACACTCATCGTAATAATCTTATCACTAACACCTAAAAATCTAGCTATCTCAGTAGCATTATTTACAATTAAATCACTACTATAAATAATCAAAATAATAGAAACAATAATAAGAATAATAGCTAACCAAATAGGATATTTAATCTCTTCTTTATCTACTTCTTTATCTCTTTTTACTACCATATTAACTAAATACAAAACAAAGATCATAAATAATAAGATTAAGATTATTCCATCACTTCTAGAAAAAGTATCAGAAGTAAGAGGATTAAACATACTATCAAGCATTAATATAGAAAAACATGTAGTAATTAAAAATAAAATGGGTAATTCTTTTTTTACTGTAACTAGTTTTACTTTAATAGGTCGAATAAAACTAGCAATTCCAATAATAAGAAAAATATTTACAATACAACTACCAATAACATTAGCTAAAGCCATCTCGGAATTAGCACTAGCAACACTCCTGAAAGATATAGCCACCTCAGGTGCACAAGTACCAAAGGCAACAATAGTAAAAGCAATAAGCATTTTAGGTACACCAATTCTTTGCGCTAAACTTGATGAAGCATCAACTAATATATCACTAGCTTTAATAATCACAATAAATCCAATAATCAAAAATACTACTGCCATACGCATCTATCCTTATCTTTATTTTACACGAAAACAAAGATAATTAAAAGCAAAAAACTGTGTAAATTTACACAGTCTATGCGCCAACTACTTGATAAGGAGAATCTACTGTCCCATTACCAGTTATTTGAACATCAGATGAGAGATTTATTACTGGCCTAATACCACAAGGAGTTTCTATAAAAATCGCCCATTCACTAAAATAGGTGCTGTTCATTATAAAATTATAAGAATATCTACCTATATTAAACTCAAATGGAGTCATGGTCCAATAATATTGATCAGTATATAAATAATAACTAGTATTATTTACTTTATATACTGCTCCAGCATAAGAGGCTTCATCGGCCGTAATAAACCCAGCTGGTTCTTGAATGATGTCGCTACTATCACATGCTAAACTTGGATTTTTAGCACTCACTAATCTTTCATATGCCGCATAATAGAATTCATTCCCTGTTGAACTCCAATCGTAACCACTCGCCACATTTCGATCACTGCAAAATCCGACACTGCTATCAATATACTGTGAATATCCTGATAAGCCGCTACTGATATACCATGATTGGAGTACGTCTAAGATTGGACTATCAGTTGATTGCCCATGTTGTTGCCCTAAAGTATATTTTAATCCAACATATTCACTTTTTTCATAATACTCATATTGATCATAATTGCCATTAAAAGCATAGCTTTCGCCATTATTAATTAAAATTCCAGATCCTGTTGTTGCCGTACTTGTTCCGTTATAAATGAGTCTTATACTTCCATCTCCATTTACTCTGACAATTCTCCAATAGTATCCGCCAAATTGTACCCAGTTGTTATCTACATCTCCTCTCCAATAATAACTTGTTCCATCATTATCTGTTGTCTCATATATTCCTACTGTTGCTTCTCCACATCCACTACTACAACTTGTCTTACTAAAATTTGGTGTATCTAAATTTACTTTTATTGTTCCTAATACTGTCTCTACGTTTTTTGTTGTTGCTGTTTTAAAATCCAAATAGCATTTAGTACCTTTTGTTGTCATTGGCGTCACTGTTAACATTTGACTTTCTATGTCATAACTTAACTCTACACTATCATCTCTTGTTCCGTTTACTTCACAATAACTTTCTTCACTTAATTCATAATTTCCTGTTGGTATGGTATCTACTTCTTCTCCATCTACTGTCATTGCTACTATATTTTAAATCTGCTGCTGAATAATTTATTGTGCTATGAATTAGTGGCGTTGTTGCTACACTTCTATATTTTGCCCTTGTAAAATTAAGGATTATTGCACTTATTATTGCTACCACTACTACTCCTATAATAATATTTCTTTTTATATGACTCCTTTTTAAAGTTTCTATTTTCATAACTCTAATCCCTTCTATGAAGTTCTACTTCATTTACAAAAAATCAATAAAAATTTATAATTTTATAACCTATTTTGGCTTATATTAAAAATATAACCCATTTCAGACTAAATGTCAATACTCCAAATTAGATTATGATAAAGTTATGCTGAAAAAGGATGATACTAATGAACAGACTAAAAGATTTAAGAGAAGACAAAGATTTATTACAAAAAGACATTGCTAAATATTTAAATATGTCCCAAACTGGATATTCTAAATATGAGGTTGGTACAAATGACATACCTACTGAAATATTAAAAAAACTAGCAGATTATTACAACACTTCAATTGACTATTTATTGTGTTTAACTGATGAAAGAAAACCATATCCTAAAAGTATATTAATAGATAAAAATAACAAATAATTGCAAAAACACAAAAAAATAACTTGAAACTCAATCTATAATGTGATATTATGAATAAGCAAGTGGACCTCTAGCTCAGTTGGTTAGAGCATCCGGCTCATAACCGGGCGGTCGTAGGTTCGAGTCCTACGAGGTCCACCATTTCTGTTGCACGTGTGGCGGAATTGGTAGACGCACTAGACTTAGGATCTAGCGGTTAATTCCATGGGGGTTCGAGTCCCTTCACGTGCACCACTTAAGTTTATAAAGTTCTTATTTTAAGAGCTTTTTTATTTGCTTTTTTGGCTTTTGAAGTTATAATATAAGGTAATAAAGAAAAGGAAGTGAAACATGGAAGAATATAACGTTTATATTGATGAATCTGGAGACGAAGGTATAAAGAAAGGATCCAAATACTTTATTTTAACAGCAATAATTGTTAAAAAGGAAAAAGATTTAGAAATTGCTAAAAACGTTGATGTTATTAAGCAAAATTTAGAAATGGATATAAAAAAACAACTACATTGGAAGCTATTAAAAGGTTTACCAAACAAAAATATGATTATGGACATTGTAGGCACACTTGATATTACTATAATTAATGTAATTGTTGACACAAAATGTATAAAACTAATACCATCGAATAATATTTATAATTACTTTAGTGGTTATCTATACGAAAGAATTTGTTGGTATATGAATGAACATAATGGAATAGCAAACATTAACATAAGTTCAAGAGGTAATTTATCTAAACAAAGCTTAAGTAATTATTTAAATAACAATAACCACAAAAAATTCAACATTGACATTGCTAAAATAAAATCCATAAAAATTGTTCCTAATGAACGAAAACGCTTATTACAACTTGCAGATTGTTGCTGTAGTGCTCTATTCCAAGCATTAAAGTATAATAATGAAATACACTATAACTATATTGCAAAGAAAAAAGAAAAAATATACTACAAAAACAACAATTATTTAAGTTATGGTTTAAAACTAGTTCCTAGTGATAGTCAAGCTACAGAATTAAAACAATTAATAACATTTTTAAGCAAATAAAAAAGTGAGCTTTCCCCTGCCTGAAGGTTCCCACAGGGCAAGCCTGTTGGTATATATTAAATATACCCTTCAGCAATTCAGCGAACTACTCACTCACTGACTAAATAATACCACAAAAAGTATTACTTGTCAATTTTAGTATATGAAATATCATAAAAAAGTATACATCATTTAAATTATATAAAGGAATTAAAAAATTTGAAAAATGAATAATATTTTAAAAATTTTGTACATTTTTTGCTTAATTTTAATAAAACTTGCTTATTTTCCCTATTTAAGTTATAATACCTAAGAAATTGGGGATGATTATGGAAAGATTTAAAGAAATAGAACGAAGCATAATAAAGAAATATCGAAAAGAGATATGGTGCAAATTTACTAAAGCAATTCGTGATTACAGGCTAATTAATGATCAAGACAAAATAATGGTATGTATAAGTGGTGGCAAAGATTCATTTTTAATGGCAAAATGCTTTCAAGAAATTAAAAGACACGGAAAAGTAAATTTTGATGCTCATTATGTTGTCATGAATCCAGGTTATACCAAAAAGCATTTAAATGAGATCAAAGAAAATGCAAAAATTCTAAATATCCCAATTGAAATATTTAACAGTGATATTTTTGCTTCCGTTGAAGTAATTGGACATAAAAGTCCATGCTATATGTGTGCTAGAATGCGTAGAGGTCATTTATATAATAAAGCAAAAGAATTAGGTTGTAACAAAATAGCTTTAGGTCATCACTTTGATGATGTAATTGAAACCAACCTTTTATCTATGTTTTATGGATCGGAAATTAAAACAATGTTACCGAAATTACATAGTGAACATTTTATTGGTTTAGAGCTAATTCGTCCTATGTATTTAATTAAAGAACAAGATATTATTTCTTGGGCAAAATATAATGATTTAAAATTCTTAAATTGTGCTTGTAAAATGACAATCGAAAACAATGTTGATGAAGAAAAGAGTAAAAGAAAAGAAATAAAAGGATTAATAAACAAATTAAGAAAGATAAATCCTTATATTGATTACAATATATTTAAGAGTATGGAAAATATCAATTTAAATCAAATACTTGGATATCATAAAGATAATGAAAAGTACTACTTTCTAGATGATTACGATAAGGAGGATTAATATGTATATCAGTGGAAAATTAAAAGACAAAACAATCAATTTTTATAAACCAACCATAACAAATTTTGATAGTGAAGGAATCGATGCAATAGAAGCTAATATAAGTTATAATGGAGAACTTATACTTCCGCCATGGAATGAATCAATAGAATCTAAGCTAAAACGTAAACAAGAGGAACTAATTAATCGTGGAATAGAAAAAACAAAAGAATTAGCAAATAAAAAATATTTTAGTCTCAAATACGAAATAGATAAAACCATTACTATAATATGTGCTACACCACGTAAATACTCTTTTGCTCTATTTGAGTGTTACTATCAAGTAATTCTTTCATCAACTAGTATCACCAATCTAGTTTTAAGAACAAGAGAATTCAAAAAATTCTTAGAAAGTATTACAAGCGAAAATATAAATCAAATTGACTTAGAAATAAAAATAGCATTATTTCTAAATCGTCAAGCTTATAACCAAGAAGAAACTAATAGAGCCAAAGATGCTAAATTTAATATTGATCACGAAGAAATACTTTCTTCTTCTCTAGAAGAAATTGTTACTTTTGGTGAATTTGCATCACCAAATAGAGTACGCAAAATAGCAAGCAACTTAACAGATATTGAAGCATCTAAATTAGTCTTACCAATTTATTTTGCTATACCTGATGAAGTGCGAGCAAACAAATTTTTAGCATTATGTCGTACTCCCGATCTAGATGAAGGTCATATAAAAAGAAGCCTCAAAAAACTTGAGCTTCCAAGTAATTATCAAAATTTAATTAGATGAGTTTAACTCATCTAATTTTTTTATTGCTTCCTCAAACGTTGCTACACTAACAATCGTAATATCATATCCTTTATCCTCAGCAACACTTACTGCTTCTTCATAATTTTCTTCTGGACACATAAATATTTCCGCATCATTTTTAACTGCCCCAATAAGCTTATATTTTACTCCACCAATCTCGCCAACATTACCTTCAATATCAATAGTACCAGTTCCGACTATTTTTTTACCACCAGTAATGTCTTCTTCTACCAACTGATTATAAATAGATAAACTCATCATTAGTCCCCCACTAGAACCAGCCTCACTAGCCCGACTTGTAATAGTAACCTCTGGATCAGTCTCATATTCATAAGTGGTAAGTAAACTTACTCCTATTTTCATTCCTTCTGCTTCATAGGTAACAGCAAAACACTCTTTTTCTTCTTCATCCCGAAGAACTTTTAAGCTCACCCTTTCTCCTGCATCCATATTCTCAATAATTGCTTTAAGATCTTCTAAAGAAGAAATATTTTCTCCATTAACACTTAAAATTTGATCACCAATTTTCAAATCAGTATCAGCTTCTTTTGTAAGATAGCTTACTTCATTTATAGTTCTAATAATTATAATATCTTTTCCCGCTGCCTTGTAAGCATTAATAATCGCCGCATCTATGCTTTGTTGCATATAAAGTCTTTCTCTTGCTAATGCCTCATCCATATTTTCTCCTTCTATTGTTAGATCTTCAGAAGAAACAATATCCCAATCAGGTATAACATAAGAAATAAGTAAAAAAGGAATAGAACCTCTAACCATGGAAACATAAGCCATATTAAAAGAACCTTCTACTTCATAACCATCTTCAACTGTTATTCGATCATTTAAATTTACTGCCCCACCTGGAGTATAAATCTTAAAAGGTAGTTCTACTGTAAATAATAAAACAATAACTAGTAAAACAATTAATTCTTTATAATTCTCTTTAATAAATTCTTTAATTTTTTCATATATTTTAGTAAACAATTAATATCACCCAATAAATTATATCAAATAAAGAGGCAATTATGAAGGAAAAGTTTTTAAATTTTATATTTTGTTTATTTTGTTTTACAAGTATTTTCTTAATACTCAAAAATAATACTGAAGTAGCAGAAGTAATCATAAATGCTGTAAATCTATTTTTCAAAAAAGTATTTGTATCTTTATTTCCCATGTTTATTTTAAATGATTTATTAATTAGTTTAAATATCCCCTATTATTTTTATTTACTATTTAACAAGTTATTTATTAAAGTATTCTCTACTAGTGGACTCGGTGCTTATGTCTTTATCATGAGCCTAATTAGTGGTACGCCAAGTAATGCTTACATTTTAAAAGAATTAGTAGAGGAAAAAAACTTAACTAATGAAGAAGCCTCTCATTTACTAGCATTTACTTATTTTTCTAATCCTTTATTTTTAACAATAATGTTAAGTAGCATTTTTAACATGACTACATCTATAAAGATCATGATCATTCATTATATTAGCAATATTATCATAGGCATAATATTAAGAAATAAAGCACCAAAAATAACAAAGTCAAGTTTTAAAGTAACTACACCCAAAATAGGAAGTACTCTCATCAAAAGTATAAACAAAAGCATCTCTACTCTCTTAATAATTTTAGGAACAGTTACTTTTTATATGCTCCTAACTTACATTATAACATCGATTATTCCAACTAATCCTTTCTTAAAAACAATAACTGGAGGCTTCTTAGAAATCACCAATGGTCTAAACAATTTAACTAATCTAGGAATAAACAGCAAAATAAAAGAAATCATAGCAATTGCCATCATTTCTTTTGGAGGATTAAGTATTCATACGCAAATAAAAGCTATATTAGAAGATACCAAAATAAAATATAATAACTTCTTAAAAGGAAGAATTATGCATGTAATTATTGGGATAGTTTTAGTTTGCATCATCTAACAAGCATAACTAACAGGATAACTAGTAAATTCATTTTTTAAACCTAAATAAGTGAATGTTAGATCATCATTACTAGTAGTATTTACGCCATCAATTAAAACAGAAATAGTAAACATAACTAAATAATAATCATTTTCTAAATTCTGATACTTATACTCTAAACATAAATCATAGCTTGCATTAGTACTTTTAAGTGGATATACCTCATTATCATAAATAACTTCCTTAGATGAAACAACCAGTTCTTTTTCTTCATCCATCATAAAAGTAATTACTGTCTCCTCACCATTTCGATTAATAGTTAACCCATTTAAATGTAGATCCAAAAAATCAGTTTCAATATTTTGAATTAACTCTGTTCTTGCTATCTCATCATCACTAGCATAACTAGTATCATGATTAATCACTTCAAGCTGCATCATTACCCTCAAAAGTAAAAGTAAAACAACCGAAATTAAGGCAATACTAATGAGCAACTCTAAAATAGTAAATCCATTTTTATTCATTAGTGCATCACCCCTATACTAGCATATTGATATTCTCCGTCAACTAAAAACTCACCAACTAGAATATAATCATATCCTTCTTTATTAGATAAAGAAGTTATATAACGATTAAAACTACTAGAATATGTGCTTTCATCATAATCCTTCAATCCATATTTAACCAAATAAAGATGATCAATTTGAAAATCATCCATAATAGAAGAACAACTAGCAAATTGAAAATCATCACAAGATAAAGAAACAATATTTCTATTCATATATTGATCCAATTGATTAAGTTCCAAGTATTCTTTTAAAAAATACATCTTATAAACATTAGCCGCATCATCATATAACAAATTTTTTCTACTATTATCTATCATACTAGTAAAAGTACCATATAAAAGTAATAAAGACACCGTAACAAAAGTAATAACAATGATAGTTTCTAAAAGAGCAAACCCTTTTTTCATACAACCACTATTCCTTTACTTTTTTCTTATGAAGCCTTTTATAATAAAATATACCAACAATTAAAACAAAGATAACAATCAAAATAATTAAAACAATATGAGAAAAATTATCAAAAATACCTAAAATAGATTCCCAATTATCTCCTACTTTAGCACCTATAATGGTAAGTACAGAATTCCAAATGAGAGAACCCAAAATTGTATAGATTAAAAATTTAGGCATTGGCATTTCACTCATACCAGCAGGAATACTAATTAAACTACGAACAATAGGGATAAAACGGCAAAAGAAAACTGTTTTATTTCCCTTTGTATCAAACCAATGGTCAGCCTTTTCAATATCACTAGCTTTAAGTCTGAGCACTTTCCCAACCTTACCAGAGACAATTCTTTTTAATCTCTCTTTATTAAGTATCTTACCAATATAATAAAGAACTATAGCTCCCAAAAGCGAACCTAGAGTAGCTGCGATAATAACACCTACTACATGTAATTTGGTAAAAGTAGTCATAAATCCACCAAAAAGTAAAATTACTTCTGAGGGAATCGGTGGAAATATATTTTCAACAGCAATAAGGAAAAAAACACCAAAATATCCAAACTGCTCCATAATAGATAAAACTAATTCTTGCATAACATCAATCCTTCTTTATTAAGTATATCATAATTCTAGATACTTGCAAACAAAAAGATGTTGTTATAGTGTTAAGTACAAGACCTAAGACATCAACATCAACTATTTAGGTTATCCCAGCGGCTAATCTTGTATCCTAATGCTTTTTAGTTTAGCCTTAACCAAACTTTAAGTTTAAAAGGATATTGCCCTGTCAAGCGCCTAACAGGACATCATTATTTTATTATTCACGTTGTTGTTGTTGAGGTTGCCATCCGAATTCACACGGAACACGTTAGCATTACTGCCGTTAAAGCTATACGGAGACATGACAGAGTTTCCATTCATAGATTAACCAACCTAATTATATAAAATTTACTAAGAAATGTCTACTATTAGTAAGTATTTTTCAAATTAAAGATAGGATTTACGAAACTAAAGATAAATGATATAATATTTTTAGGAAGTGATTTTATGCGCTATAATGTAATTAAAGATGCAAATAGAATAATTAATAAAAGTCCTTATTTAATAAATAATCCTGAAGATTATAAAAATAAATGGTCTATTCTCTTTGAAAATAATAAACCAATTTATTTAGAATTAGGAATGGGTAGAGGTGATTTTATCATTAACATGGCCAAAACTTATCCTAATATTAATTTTATCGGACTAGAACTTAATGAATCTCAAATGGTAAAAGCAACAGACAGATTAAGAGGGCAAAATCTACCAAATTTAAAATTAATTAATGCTGATGCGAGAGACCTAGATAAATTTTTTGGCAAAGAAATAGATACGATTTATTTAACATTTAGTGAACCATGGCCAAAAAAACAAGATGAAAAAAAGAGATTTACTCATGAATCTTATTTAAGACTTTATGACAAAATATTTAAAAAACACAAACATATTATTTTAAAAACCGATAATAAAGTTTTATTCCAATACTCTCTAGAAAGTTTATCAAAATATTGGTATACCTTTGAGGTAGTAAGTCTTGACCTACACCATGATGAGCGAAAAATACCTAATATTATGACTGACTTTGAAAAAAATTATGATAAAACAGAAAAACGTCCTATTTACTATTTAGATGCTAAATTTGAAGATTAACCAGTTTTAACTGGTTTTTTAGAAAAGAGATTTAACTCTCTTTTCTTAATTTTTCAATCTCTTCTATACTTAACCCTGTTATATCACATATATCCTCTATACTATTACCTTTTTTGAGCATTTTTTTAGCAATTTCATATGCTTTTTGCAAAGAACCTTCTTCAATGCCTTCAATTCTTCCTTCTTCGATGCCTTCCTCGTATCCTTTGTTCTCTGCGATATAATCTGACCATTTAGCTAGTAATTCTTTCGTCTCTTCATCATTTACATATTTGTTTATCCATTCGTTAAATTCCCCCTTCAGCGATAGATTTTCTCTCTTCATAATCTTTTGCTGCTGATAATGCTAAAATACTTTTATAGTTTTTCCTACATTATTATCTCAGTATAGTTAATAACATTGTATAATTGATGTTTTAAGAAAAGAGATTTAACTCCCTTCTTTTAATTGTTCAATCTCTTCTATACTTAATTTAGTAAATTTAACTATTGCTTCAATAGAAATATTTTCTTCTAACATGTTTTTAGCAATTTCATATGCTTTTTGTTTAGAGCCTTCTTCAATGCCTTCAGCTCTACCTTCAATTCTTCCTTCTTCAATACCTTCTT
>ERZ1643251.1887-NODE-1887-length-22515-cov-9.967765_pt1 | contig 22515 bp, 29 predicted proteins | sample MGYA00579261_ERZ1643251 | MGnify/ENA primary metagenome ERZ1643251 (study PRJEB29033, sample SAMEA4952267) | chicken gut metagenome | biome: Broiler Chicken; feature: Gastrointestinal Tract; material: Caecum | place: Ireland | collected 2018 | study: Broiler... | reverse complement strand
TTGAACGACCTGACTACTCAGACCTTGTTGCATTTAGTTTGATTAGCGATGTTGCCGATTTAACTTCTTTGGAAAATCGAGCTTATATGAACAGTGCCAATAAAAATTATGAACAATTTGTAAATAATTAAAAAAATTACTTGACAAATTTATAAAAATATGGTATAATATAGTATAGGGTGAAACAAAGGTAGCTAACTTTGTTTCTTTGAGAGATGAATGCTTGTCCCATTCATCTCTACCTAAATAAATATTCTTGGACAAGGAGAATGATAATATGGAAAAACATGAGAATTTAATTGGGCAAATTATAGGTAATTGGAAGGTTATTAGTCTTGCTAGAATCAACGCTAAAGGAAATAATGTATGGCTATGCGAATGTCAATGTGAGAAAAAGACATTAAGAGAATTAAGTGAAGCTAACTTAAAAAGGCTAACTCCAAAGTCTTGTGGATGTTTGGTACGAAAAGCGGGAAGAATTAATAAAAAATATAATACTTATGATTTATCTGGAGAATATGGTATAGGGTATACTTTTGATGGAGTGGAATTCTATTTTGATTTAGAAGATTATGATAAAATTAAAAACTACTGCTGGTGTTTATCAAAAACTACTAACAGTATTGTAGCTAGAATATCAGGACAAAACAAAAATATATCTTTACATCAACTTGTTATGGATAGTTATTACAAAGGACACAAAGTACAAGTAGACCATATTTACCACAATAGAAGAGACAATAGAAAGTCTAAATTAAGAGTTTGCACAAACGGAGAAAATCAACGAAACAAAGATAAGCCAATTACAAATACTTCTGGACATATAGGTGTAAGTTACTCTAAACGAGACAATTTATGGCACGCTTATATAAGTAAAGATAGAAAAAGAAGAAGTGCTTGGTTTCATTCTTATGAAGAAGCGGTAAGATGGAGAGAAGAACAAGCAGAGCAATTATTTGGAGAATTTAACTATAAAAAAGAGGAATCAAATGAATGATTTTTTAACATATATGCAACAAAAATGGGGGCGTGGCGAAAATTTCACGCCCCATAACATTAGTTGGAACCTATCGCCTAAAATCAATGCGGTTCAACGCTCTGATGACATGGACGCAAAACGAATGTTGTTCAAGGCGTTTGTAGGCGAAGCAGACAAAGATGAAGCACTAGCTATTGCATCTAAACTTCATAGAGAACAAACTTCAAGAACAAAAACAATCTATGAAGAAATTAACAGCGATATAGACAATAGCCATAAAGTCATTGTTTGTTTTGGCGACACAGCAGATAAGAATTATCTTGGACTTGTAGCCAACAAGATTATGGGCAATTATGGGAAGCCTGTGATTATCTTACGAGAAGCTAATACAACTACATGGACAGGCTCACTTCGTTCTCCTGTTCCTGTTGCAGAACAAATCAATCAATCTAAGTTGGCTCAATGCCAAGGACATAGTACGGCCTGCGGCATTACAGTTAAGAAATCCAACCTCAATCGCCTAATCAAATGGTTTGATGCTCTACCACTTGATACCGACCCTGAACGCCAAGTAACTGCTATTCTCAAGCCAAGCCAAATTACCTTACCCCTATGCCATGCTTGTAGTGATGATATGGTGCTATGGGGATCGAGTGAAGGCAACAAAATCGTTCAACCAAAGTTCTACCTTGAATTTGAAACTTCGCCAAGTGATGTTCAGGCGTTTGTTAAGAAAACAACAACCGTCAAGATTGTCAAAGACGATGTTAGTTTCTTAAAGTTCCAGTGTGATGATGAGACGGCGCAGTTGTTACAAAGAGAAAGATGTAGAGTGGCGATGATTGTGACGTTAGGTGTGAATGAATGGAATGGGGTTGAAAGTCCTCAAGGAATAGTTGAAAGTTGGGAAGTTGAGAAGATTGAAGATGAAGGGTTAAGTTGGGAGGATTTGTTTTGATGGATTTAAAATATAAAACAATAGATTTAGAAGAAATCTTGAAAATGGCCGAAAGATTTGAGACAATGACAAAAGAAAAACCGATTTTAATTACAGACTATGAGACAATTCACAAAATAACTCAATTAGATTTTAAAACTTCATCTGGGATTCCACAAAGATTACTAAATTTTTATGGATACTCTGTCGTTGTATTTCCATATGATAGTAAATTTCAAAATGGAATTATCTACTTTTATAATTATCAACAAGCAAAAAATGCTGTTCTTGAGTATTTAAACGATAAAGCCCAAAGCATTTTAAAAGAAATGAAAGATTGGGTAAATGACGAGGCGAGGGTGTAAATTATGTGGGATTATGATAAGCTGTTTGCTGAGGGGAATGTTGTCGGATTGCTTTATCCGGATGGAGAAATTATCCCGATTCCTTGTAAATTTAGAGAAGAAAGTAATATTGAAAATTTAATCAAATATTACGAAAATAAAGATTTGAAATGTGAAGATTATAAAATCCAATACATCGTTCGCCTTGATGAGCATGGTAATATAGTTGAGAAGTTGTTTGATAGGGATATGGATATGGCGAAGCCTATGCCTGAGTTAGAGACTGGAATGTTTATTAGAGTTGTTGATAATGGCGATATGAAACGTACTGTTTTGGGATATGTAGATATTAGAAATTGTCGTGTTATTTATCAAAATGGACAATACAACGATATTGTTAAATTAGAAGGATTAAAGGGAATTGTAGATGTTGTAGAAGTATATTCTCAAAAAACAAATTGTTTTAATCAATGCTTTGGCAATGATACTTTAATTTGGCGTGACCCTGATTATCAAGCCTATCTCGATTCAAAATCCAACTAAATAGCCCTTGACAATCCTTCGGTTTTGTGGTATAATTGATATACGGTAAGACCGAAGGATTATTTTATTGGAGGTAATGGTATGAAAACAAATTTATTAGAAGAGACTTTGGAGATTATGCAAGATCATGGCAAGAATATTGGAAACGTGAAATTTATCCGTTGTGAATGGATGGAGTATGATTATGACCTTGAGTACTACAAAGAAGATGAATGTTATATGTCATGGGAAGATTTTGTTTCTATGGCAAATCGCTTCTATGATAATGGTTATGGAGGAACGAAAGTAAAAGATAGCTTGCAAATAGTGGGCGAAAATTGGTGGCTCGAACGACATGAATATGATGGTTCTGAGTGGTGGGAGTTTAAGTCATTGCCTACTCGACCAGAAGAATATAAGAAATTTAGTCCGTTTAACTATGAGAAGGAGTAAATAATGGTATGGCACGACTGTAAGAACGACCCGCCAAAAAAATATGGAACATATATTGTCGCCTTTAAGTGCTGCGGCGATGGCAATTGGATGCAAGGTTGGTATTATCCTGAACATGATGTATGGTGGAATTATATTGGGGATGATATTGAGCCTTACAAATGGGCAGAAGTTGATTTGTCGGAGGTTGAGTGAATGATATTCCTTTTGATTCTGCTAATAATTTGTGTTTTTACATTGATAGGATGTATTTTTGGAATAAAGGAATGGTTTGAAAAAGTAAACAGCTGGAAAACTTTAAAACAAGCAAACGAAGAATACTTTGATTGCCTAATGTTAGGATGGATAAGTGGATTTGGTATTCTTATTTGTAGCTCTGTAATCGCAATTATTATAGTTACATTAACGATAATTATTTAATTTAATAGTAAAGGAGTGATGCTATTTGTCTTACTTCAATAACCACAATCACACAGAATATTCTAATGCTCTCTTAGGCTTTCCAGATGTAATCAATCGTGTTCCAAACCTTATTCAACGAGCTTATGATCTTGGGCTATCTGGTATCGCTATTACAGAACATGAAGGCGTTTCAAGTCACATTCAAGCTATTAAGTATTTAGAAGAAGCAAGGAAACCTCAAAAAAAAGATGGCAAAGAATATCCACCACTTATAACCCGCCCTTTTACATTGGCTCTTGGTAACGAAATTTATCTTATGGACGAATGGGAAGATGAAGAAAATCGAAACGATGAAGCCAAGCATCAATATTACCACTTCATTTTAACAGCACTTGATACAGAAGGCCATAAACAAATTCGTGAGCTTTCAACTCGTGCTTGGCTAAGAGCTTATAAGAAAAGCATTTGGCGAAGACCTACTTACTATGCCGATCTTGAAGAAATTGTCAAACCAAACCAAGGCCATGTAATTGCAAGCACGGCTTGTCTTGGGTCAAGAATTGACCAGTTACTTTTAAATTATGAAGATATGAACCCAGCTTTGGATGAATACAATCGTCTTGTTAAAATTTTTAGTGAAGGTAATCTATATCTTGAAATTCAGCCACCAAAAGAAAAAGATTGCGACCAGAGTATCGTTAATAAACGAATGTGGCAACTTCATAAAGCTACAGGTTGTAAAATCATTCCAACTACTGACTCCCATTATCTATGTAAAGAAGATGCTTATATTCATAGTATTTATCTGAAATCTCAAGAAGGCGATAGAGAAGTTGATGATTTTTATGCAACAGCCTATCTTATGAGCGCAGATGAATTAAGAGAGCATTTGTCAATTGATTTTAATGATGCACAAATTAATCAAATGTTTGAATGGAGTGAAGAAATTGGGCGAAGAATTAAAGAATATGACATTAGACACAACCCAATCATTCCACAAATTCCATTAGACAAAATTAAAGATTTTTCACCAGAGAATCAAATTAAACATTGCTTTAGAAGATGGTATGAGAAGTATCCAAATTTTGCATTTTATTCAAAAAACGATAGACCTTTTCATGAGCGATATTTCTTTTACCAAATTGAACAAGGGCTAGAAAACAAAATATACAATAAGGGAAAAGACATTGAGAAATATATTGCTCGACTTGATGAAGAATGGAAAGAACTTCGTATCATAAGTGAGCAACTTGATACTTCAATGCCAAGCTATTATTCTACAATGTCAGCTATTATTGATCTGATTTGGGAAGCGGGTAGCTTGGCTATGCCAGCAAGAGGAAGTGCAGCAGGATTCTTGACTTGTTATCTTTTAGAGGTTACACAAATTGACCCTGTTCCTTTGGGTGATTATATGCCAAGTTGGCGGCACCTAAATCATGAACGTGGTGTTGAGCTTCCAGATATCGACAATGATTCAGAAGCTTCTAAAAAGAAAGCAATTGTCAATAAAATGAAAGAATTTTTTGGTGAAGATAAAGTTCTTAATGTGGCTACATTCTCTAAAATTTCTTCAAAGACAGCTCTTGAACGGGCTTGCTCTGGATTGGGGATAAACAATGATACAGCCGCTTATTTAAAATCTCTCATTCCAGTTAACCGTGGAAAAACCGCAAAATTAAAAGATTGCATTTTTGGAAACAAAGAAAAAGGAATTAAGCCTGTATATGAGCTTGTCAATGAATTAAAGAAGTATCCAAATGTTCAAGAAGTGGCGTTGGCTCTTGAAGGCTTGATTACCAACAGAGGAACACACGCCGCCGGTGTAATTGTTTGCAATGAACCATATACTGAATATATTGCGGCTATGCGTTCTGCCGATGGTACGCTTGAAACTTGCTATGATCTATGGGACGCTGAAAAAGCCGGTTGCATTAAATTTGATATGCTTACCGTCGCCGCCGCAGACAAGATTCACAAGACCATGGACTATCTACTTGAGCACAATAAAATTACTTGGGAAGGTTCATTAAAAGCAACATACTACAAGTGGATACATCCTGACGTACTTAATTACACAGACCCTAAGATGTGGGCGATTTTGCCATCAATTTATAGCGTGTTCCAGTTTGATACACCCATTTCGTCTAAGGCTTTGGGAGCAACTAAGCCACAATCTGCAATGGACTTATCAGCCGCCAACTCTTTGCTTCGCCTTATGCCAGACAATGCAGATGAAACTCCAATTGACCGATACCAAAGATATAAACAAAGCCATCAAGCATGGTTAGATGATGTTGAAGAATTTGGGCTTAATGAGTCTGAAAGAGATTGCCTTTGGGAATATCTGTCTGACGCTTATGGTCTTGCCGATAGTCAAGAAAAGATCATGCGGCTTAGTATGGATAAGCGAGTAAGTGGATATAGCCTAAATGAAGCTAACAAACTTCGTAAATCAATCGCCAAGAAGGACGAGAAATTACAAGAAGAAGCTAAGGCGATGTTTTTTAAATATGGGCGAAAGTTGGGGACACGGGAAGTGTTCTTGGATTATATTTGGAATGTTGTGTTCGCGGCAAGTATGGGATATTCTTTTTCCCAACTACACTCTTACAGCTATTCAATTATCGCTTTACAAGAACTTAACCTAAATTATTTTCACCCTCGTGTTTATTGGAACTGTGCTTGTTTATCTATTGAAGCGGCTGGTATCACTGATGACAATGATGGATCAAACAAAACCAATTCAACAGATTATGGCGAGGTTGCTAAAGCAATCTATAAAATGAAGCAATCTGGTGTTGAAGTTTCTCCCCCATCAATCAATGAATCAGATATTGACTTTACTCCTGTTGAAGAAAAAGGCGAAATTCTTTTTGGAGTTGCGGGAATTGCTGGTATCAACGCCGACATCGCCAACCAAATCCTCACTCACCGCCCTTACACTTCTTTCAAACAATTCTATCAAACTCACGCCTACAAAGGTTCTCTCATCACGCCGTCTAAATTTATTCAACTTATCAAGTCAGGCTGTTTTGATGAATTCGAACCAAACCGTGTCAAGGTAATGAAGCAATACATCCTCTACTCATCCGAGCCTAAGACCGAATTGACCATGGCAAATCTTGATATGGCGATTAAGATTGGATGTAAAATCCCGAGACAAATGCTATCGCCTTATAACTTCCGTAAGTATGTATGTTCACCTGAATTTTACTACAGTCCTCACCCCAAGTTCAAGTCTAAAAAACTCTACTGGCTTGACAGCAAAGCCCAACGATACTTCAACAAAAACTGTAAAGATCAACTACAAGAGAACGTAGATTGGTTTTATCAAGACGATATGATGTTAGTTGTTGATAAAAGCCTTGAAAAACTCTACAAGCCCGTTATGGATGAACTCAAAGCTCATATCAACACCCCTGAGTTTATTAAAGAATTTAATCGCCAAGTCATGCGCAAGCGATATAATGAACTCGTGCCCAATCAAGATGTAAACCACTGGTCGTTTGAGACGTGCAGTTTCTTTGCCAAGGAACATGAGTTGGCGCATATTGATAGAGATAGATACAATATCGACTTGTTTGATGAACTACCCGAAGAGCCAAGATTTGTGACGAAGCGTTGGGGGAAGAGGGAGTGGAAGCAATATGAGTTGGCTCAGATAGCGGGAGTTGTACTTGATAAAAACGACAACAACCACTTAGTCACTCTATTAGACATTAACAACAATGTTGTTCAATGTAAATTTGTAGCTGAAAATTATTCGTGGTATAAGGCCCAACTAAGTGAACCAGACGGCAACGGAGGAAAGATTGTCGTTGACCCAAGTTGGTTTAAGCGAGGTCAATCTTTAATTTTAACCGGAGTCCGTATGGGTGAAAGCGATTTCAAAATTAAATCTTATAAGTCAAGTATTTTTAAGCATAAGGTTCAAAAGATTGTTAATGTAAACAATAGTACAGGTGAAATGGTAATTCAATCTTATCGTTATGGACATGAACCTGATGATTAATAAAATTGTAAATAATTTGTGAACAATTAAAATTTTACTTGACATTTACCTTGTTTTGTGGTATAATATAATAGAGGTAAGCAAGAAGTGTACAATTTTTGCTTTTTAGGGACGGTGCTTATCTCACCGTCCCACTCTTATATTTTACTAAGATAAGGAGTAAATATTATGAACCCTAAATTTGATTTATCAGGAAAAGAATTCGGCAGATTAAAAGTTATAAAATTTATAGGAAAAGCCAAAGATAGACAATACTTATGGGAATGCGAGTGCTCTTGTGAACAACACACTCATATTATTGTCAAAGCAGGAAACCTAAAAAGCGGAAACACTCAATCGTGTGGTTGTTTGCACAAAGAAAAATTTAATAGATATACACACGGTCAAACAAATACAAAACTATATGGTGTTTGGAATGGAATAAAGAGCAGATGCTTAAATCCAAATCATAAATCATATCGAAACTATGGTGAGCGTGGTATCACAATTTGTGAAGAATGGCTTAATTTTAAAAATTTTTACGAATGGGCAACACATAACGGATATAAAGAAGGACTTTCCATTGAAAGAGAAGATGTAAATGGAAATTACGAACCTTCAAATTGTCACTGGGCAACAGCAAAAGAACAAGCAAATAATACAAGAACTAATCATTATATAGAATATAATGGAGAAAGCAAAACCTTGCAGCAATGGGAAGATAAAACGGGATTACCCATCAGCCAAAGAATAACAAGCAATAATTGGTCAATAACAAAAGCTATAAATACACCTTTACATAATAACTATCGTATTTATACTTACAATGGAGAAAGTCATACCATTGCTGAGTGGAGTGATATAACAGGTATCAATTATGGCACTCTGTATAATAGATTGACAAGGCTAAAATGGACAATAGAAAAAGCACTTGAAACCAAAGTAACACGCAAATAAATAAATTTCCTCTTGACAACCCTCCTATCTTATGGTATAATGCCTATATCAAAGATAGGAGGGTTTGTTTATGTACACGATCACGCTTGATAAATTCAAAAAAGATTATTGTAAACATTGTACATACAAAGACGATTCTTGTTGTGAAAGTTATAAAGTTGCTTGCTATAACTTGCCTCAAGATAGTATCAACTTTTTAGCTTCCATGATATATGGCAAGCCTACACAAGTTCTAAAAGAAGGTGACATATCTCAATGCTCGTAAATTGCATCCCAATCCGCCAACTTTACAATGATTATTTAACGGGCTTTCGTATCCTCGCCTGTATCTGCAAAGGCAAACCGCCTGACAACCTACAACTTAATGACTACGGCAACTTCACAATCAGCGGAAGCAACTTATCTTCCCTAACCATTGGCCAAGAGATTCAACTTGACGTTCGAGAAGACCTACGGAACAAACGTGAAGGCTCGTATAAGTTAATTGGCCTTGGAGGCATTAAAACTGAAGGCGAAGAAATCAAAGTTGATCCAAACCAAGAATATAATATCCTGTGCGGTTTTATGTCTCCAGGTCAGGCTCAAAATGTTAATAAAGCTTATCCTAACTTCATTTATCTTGTCTTAAATGGGCGAGAAAATGAAATCAATCACAAAAATATTTACAATGTTGGCGAATATTATCTTGAACTTTATATTGACAAGGTAAAAGCTGCTTGCCGTTCTATTCTATTCATGCCCGTAGCTATGGAAAATGGAATCGAAGACTCTGAAACTATCGAAAAACTTTCCAAAATCTATTTAACCCCAGAAGAACTTCAAGAAGCATTCGATACCAACCCATATCATATCTACATCGACCTCGTTCATTATCCATTCAAGCGAAGCGACAGACTTGTGCTTGATAAACATCCTGAATTTATTGATAGTCTTGAACGTTGTGAATATGGTTGCATGGAAATCTTACGGCAGAACGAAGCCGAAGGCGATACACGAATCAACGCCAACTTACTTGCGGCTTTAGCCAAGGAACTTATTCCAGAAGCCATGGGGCATATTGTTGAGGCCGTTAAGGGCTGTGAGTTGATACACTATGATGAAGCCACCAAATATTCAAGTTACCAAGATACATACGAAGCTGAAGCCACGATTGCCGAGTGTATCAAGGAAAGGCTTGAGCCTGAGTTTGGGAAGGTGGAGCCGCACAGTATTCTTGATGGAATTGAAGTGGATGGAAGTAGTCACGATATGAACTGGCAAGACTTCCAAGAAGTTGATGGGTTCAAGATGACGGAGGAACAGTCCAAAATTCTTGAACTTGCTGCCACTGAAAATGTTATGATTTTAACAGGCGGGGCAGGATGTGTTGATTGTGATACAGAATTTTTCAATGGACGCGAATGGAAGCGAATTGCCGACTATCAGGATGGAGACATGGTGCTGCAATATAATGAAGACGGTACAGCAAATCTCGTCCAACCCTTACACTATATTAAGCAACCTTGCAAAACCCTATGGCATTTTGAAACAAATAAGTCAATCAATCAAACTGTATGCGAAGATCATAGAATCTTATATACATGGAGCAATGGTAAAAAATCTATTCATGAAACTAATGTTTTAGAGCTAATCAACAAAAGTCAAAATAATATAAATTGGAGTGGTAGGTTTCTTGTCAATTTCAAAAGAAGTGGGAAAGGAATCCCACTTACAGACCCACAAATTAGACTAATGGTTTGTGTTATGGCTGAAGGGCATTTTGATAAAAAAGGAAATAGTAAATGGGTAATTGTCAGATTGAGAAAACCTCGGAAACGTGAAAGAATTGTTCAGTTATTAAAAGAAGCAAATATAGAATATCAATACCGTTATTCAGAAGCAGAAGATGTACATATCTATAAATTTTACGCTCCAGAAAGAAGAAAAGTATATGGCGATTATTGGTGGGATACAACCGAAGAACAAGCCAAGATAATCGAAGAAGAAGTTGTTAATTGGGATGGTAATATTATAAAAAGTAGAGTGCATAAAAAAGAAAAACCAGTTTTTAGAACCACAGAAAAACAGTCAGCAGATTTTATGCAATATATTTTTTGTATAAATGGATGGCAAGCTACTATTAAAAAAGGTAGTACCGCCGGGAAAAAGCCTGTATATTTAGTTACAACTTCTCATACACAATATGGTTCTTTGTGCTTTGATAATAGGTCACAAAAGACTAAAACTAAATTCGAGCAAGTACCAACTACTGATGGCTTCAAATATTGTTTTACCGTACCTTCAAGTATGCTTGTTTTAAGAAGAAAAGATTGTATTTTTATTACAGGAAATTGTGGTAAAACATCAAGTATTAGAGCTTTAATTCGTATGTTAGAAGCCAACAATCGTACATACACGCTTCTTGCTCCAACTGGAATAGCAAGCAAGAAATTAAAAGAATCAACTGGTAGAAGTGCTTGCACTATCCATATGTTCTTAAATAGAAACGATACACCTGGCGAATATGTTATTATTGATGAAATGTCAATATGTTCTGTACCTCTACTGGCGAAACTCTTCAACAAAATCGAGCCTTCAAAGCCTAAGATTATATTCGTATGTGATGAAGCCCAACTCGCTTCTATTGACTGCGGCAACATCGTCCAAGATATTCTTGACAGCGGTGTTGTCCCTAGAGCTAATCTAACCAAAGTCTTCCGGTATGGCGAAGGAGGCATCGCCACTATCGCTACTGACGCTCGATTTGGTACCTTCGAGAACGCCATGAAGCCATATCCAGATTTTAGGTTCATTGAAATTGGCGAAGACCCTGTTGGGCAAATTCTTGAGCAATACGACACCTACCTTGAACAAGGTTACACTAAAGAAGATATCCTCATCCTATCCCCGTTCAACAAAGGAACTGTCGGCACCTATGTAATCAACAAAGCCATCCAAACTCGATATAATCCTCATCCCGATACCTCAGCCACCTACAAACGCAAAGCTAAAGGCGAAGAAGTTACCATCACATTCAAGATTGGCGATAAGGTTCTCAACACCCACAACAACTACAACATGGCTTCAGTCGAATATGATGAAGATGGGGCAATGGTAGACTCCTTGGTCACTATCCCCGTTATGAATGGCGACATTGGATATGTTCGCGCCTGTAAGGACACCGAAACTGGGCCTGAATTAATTGTTGAATTTGATAGTGGGCTGGCGAAGATTACAGGGTCGGATATTGGCGAGTTGATTTTGGGATATGCGGTGTCTATCCATAAGATTCAAGGCGCTCAAGCTAAGGCTGTTATCTTGGTGATTGACAAGAGCCACAAGAATATGCTGACACGCAACTTGTTCTACGTTGGCGCAAGTCGGGCACAGAAAGACATGACCATTATTGCAGACGCAGAGACGATTGAAAGGGGGTTAGAGAGGCAAGAGAATAAGGAAAGAGAGACGTGGTTAGGAGATATGTTGATTGGAGATGAGAAGAAATGAAAAATAAAAATGAAACATTGTTTTGCCCAATGAAATTTGCCATGAGTCCATGCACAGATTACACTTGTGACGTTGAAAAGTGTGCATGGTACTGTCAATACTCCAACGGCGAAGGTGAATGTGCTATTCATTCTCTACCTGGATTGTTTGACGGATTAGATAGTATCGCCACACAAATTGCTACAAAATAAATAAGGGAGGAATTAAATGACCATTAAGCAACTGCAATCTATTTTTTCTAATTATCCTTCAGATACAGAAGTAAAAATTGCTCAAAAACCGTATATCGTAAGTATTAAGGAAGTTAAAGAATATATAGAAATGAACACCAATCAAATCGAGTTAGTAATCAAAGGAGAAGATTAAATGAAACGCTCAATTATTCTTGAAGAAACTGTCAAATATCATCATCGTATTGTAGTAAATTATAACGATGAAAGTGAGCTTGATGAAGCAATTCAAAACACAGAGACTTGTAATAGCCTAGAAGATTTCATTGATGCTATTAATGAAATTGTGCCTGTATGTCAAGTTGATGAAGATTGGGCAGAAGATGTTGATGGCATTGAATATTATGACGATTATCCAACTGAATTAGATGAGGGTGCTCTATGAAAGCTGGACTTTATCAATATAAATATTAAATTTATTTAAAGAAGGTAAAAAATGAAATACGTAATTAAAGAACTTGTTGCACATTATCATGAAGTAGAACTATCAGATGAACTTGATATTATGAATATTATAGATAAAGCCAAGTCTTTGTCCAGAAGATGTGACACAGGATATGAGGCAATTGAACAAACATTAGCCTTATATGAAGACAAATATGGCTTTGAATATAATGTCCGCCCAAATTATTGTGGCACGGATATTATTGATATTGAACCTATTGAAGAAAGTTATTAAGGAGGGTTTCTATGACAGTAGAAGAATGGCTAGGAAAAGATAATCGGCTTGGAATTGATATTTGGCACAAGAAATATCGATACCAAAACGAAACATTTGATGAATGGGTCAATCGTGTCAGTGGTGGAGATGAAGAAGTCAAGCGGATTATCATGGAGCGCAAGTTCTTGTTTGGTGGTCGGACACTATCTAATCGTGGTACTGGCAAGCATGGTAGCTTCTCCAACTGCTATTCTAGAGGCTTTGTTGAAGATAATCTGGACGATATTATGCAAGCAAACACCGACATCGCCACAACTTTTAAGGCACAAGGCGGTCAAGGTATCTCTCTATCCAAGCTAAGACCCAAGGGATGTGGTATCAATCATGGACAATTCCAAAGCGATGGTATTATCCCCTTCATGGAGATTTTCAACCGCACAACCGAGTCCATCTCTCAAGGTGGTAGTCGTAAGGGTGCGTTGATTCTATCTCTGGATGCTTGGCACAAGGAAGCTGAGGACTTCATCACTATCAAATCTGAAACTGGTCGAATTCAAAAGGCAAACTTGTCTCTTGAGATTGATGACGAGTTTATGCGTTGTGTGAACGAATACTATCGTACTGGCGCAATTATCAAGAAGACAATCCATCGTGTATATGAAGGCAATGAAGTCGAGTATGAAGTCACACCTATCAATCTGTACAAGAAGATGATGAAGACTGCATATGATTGGGCTGAGCCTGGATGTATCTTCACAGATAGATTCAGAAACTACAATCTGATGCAGTATTGTGACGATTACCAAATTGAAACTTGCAATCCCTGCGGAGAGCAACCGTTGCCCAAGCATGGAGCTTGTAATCTTGGTTCTATCAACCTGTCCGAATTTGTTCACAATCCTTTTACTAAAGACGCATACTTTGATACCAGCGATTTTGTCAATACCGTGCATATTGCCGTAAGAGGTCTGGATGCTGTTATTGATGAAAATCTTGAGAATCACGCACTGCCTGAACAACGCCTAATGGCAGAGAATTACCGCAATATTGGTCTTGGAATCATGGGCTTGCATGATGCTCTAATCAAGATGCGTATGACCTATGGCTCTCAAGATAGCATCATATTTGTCGATACTATTATGAACCTAATGTTCAGAGCCGCCGTAACTGCAAGCACGGAACTAGCAAGAGATAAGGGAAGTTTCCCTGCCTATACTCCTGCTCTACTTGATGCTAACATCCTATCTCGTCACTTTACCCAAAATGAAATTACGCAACTTGGTATCGATACTTATGGTCTGCGCAACTGTAGTCTACTAAGCATCGCCCCTACTGGCACTCTTGGCACTATGCTGAATGTATCCACTGGTTGTGAGCCTCTGTTCGCCCTATACTACACTCGTAAGACTGAAAGCTTGAATGGTGGTGAAGAAAAATACTACAAGGTTTACTCTGGCGTAGTCAATGAGTATGTTAACAAGTATGGTGAAGACTTACCCGCATACTTTGTGACATCTGCTGATATCGATTGGAAAGACCGTGTAGATATGCAATCTATCCTTCAAGACCACGTTGATACAGCAATTAGTTCTACCATCAATCTGCCCAAGGATATCACGGTTGAAGAGATTGAGCAACTATATCTATATGCTTGGAAGCAAGGTCTGAAGGGCATTACAATCTTCCGTGACGGTTGTAAGAGAATGGGCGTTTTGACTTATGATGACAAGACAGAAGACGATACCAACAAGTCTAAAGATGATAGTCAAGTAGTACCCACTGCCTATCTCAAGCGTGGCGACATCATTGAATGCTCCAACAACCTCATTGGTAAGAAGCGCAAGCTAACTACTGGCTGTGTGGATTGCAAAACTGAATATTTTAATGGATATGAATGGAAACCAATCTCTGAGTATCGCCTTGAAGATAAAGTTTTACAATACAACGCAGACGGAACCGCAACTCTTGTATATCCGATTAACTATATTAAAAAACCATCAAAAGGAATGTATCATATTAAGACAAAATATGGGCTTGATATGATGATTTCTCCTGACCACAGAAATGTAACTTTCTTAAATCAAAAAAGATTCAAGATAATGACTACTGAAGAAATTATGAATGTTCACAATTCTTGTAAATATGGTTTTCAACGAAAGTTTAAGAAAAGTTTTATTTATTGTGGAAAAGGAATTGACCTTACTGATGATCAAATTCGTTTAAGTATCGCTATTTTTGCTGATGGATGTTTTTATTCTGATACATCTAAAAAAGTGATGATTTCTGTTACTAAGCAAAGAAAACGTGACAGACTAATCAACATTCTTAACCGAGCCAATATTGATTACTCTGAAAGAATTGACAATGATGGATATTACAATATTAAATTTTATCCTCCAATTGAAGGATATCAAAAAACTTTCCCTAAAGAATGGTACAATTGCTCCCATCATCAACTAGAAGTAATCTTTGAAGAAGTATTTAAGTGGGATGGGTATGAAAAGAAAAATAATCAATATACTACAATTCATAAATCAAACGCTGACTTTATTCAATTTGTTTGTTCTTCTTTGAATAAATCTTCTGCTATTTATTTTGATAGCAGAGATAATGGCACTTATCGAGTCGATTGGTCAGATAGAATTTTACGTTCTTTTATTGAATACCCTAAAAAAGAATTCCAACTTATTCAGCCAGAAGACGGATATGATTATTGTTTCTCTGTACCTTCCTCTATGTTGGTCTTACGCAGAAATAACGAAATCTTCATTACTGGAAATTGTGGTTCACTTCATGTTCTTGCTTTCTTTGACCCTGTAACAGGTGATATGCAAGAAGTTTACCTGAATAAAGGGTCTACTGGTGGATGTGCTAACTATATGACAGGTTTAAGCCGTACTCTTTCATTGCTATGCCGCGCAGGAGTAGATGTAAAGACAATTAAAGATCAATTAGATTCTACAGGCGTTTGCCCCTCTTATGCAACTCGAACAGCCATTAAACGTGATACATCTAAGGGTTCTTGTTGCCCTATGGCAATTGGTAATGCTCTTGTAGATATGTGGGAAGAGATGCAAAAAGATATTGATTTAGATGAAGAAGATTTTGTAGACAATGCAGATAATAATGAGCAAGATGTCAAAATATCTTTAAATTCTAATCAATTTATCAAAAAATCTGATATGATTTGCCCCAAATGTGGAGATTCCTTAGTGCCCGAAGGGGGATGCAATTCTTGTAAATCTTGTGGTTATTCTAAGTGTGATTGATTGGAGGAATTATAATGAAATATAAATTAAGATTTTTTACTTATGCACAAGAAAAAGAAGAAGAAATTCTTCTTGAAACTAAAAAATATGAATCTTTACCAATTATCCCACGTAAAAAAGATGTAGTATCGCTGTCATTAGACAATGAAATCTATGAGGTTCTAAAAGTTGCCATTAGTTATGAAGATAATAAAAATAACTTTGGTTATCAATTAATTGATATCATGCTTAAAATTATTGACGCTGAAAAGGAATGGTGGGAATAATGCCCGAAATTAAGAATGTAAATGTATATGGACTTGAAAACTCTATTAGAGCAGCCAAATATCCAAAATCTGTAAATCTTGAATCTCTTGATACAACTTTAACCAAAGGTATTAAGAGTTGCGCTAATTGTAATACAGGTGAAGGCCACGACAATTTCCTCAAAGGTATTGTTGTTCAATTTGACCTTACATTCAGTAATAAGGCTTGGGTTGAATTACAACGCTATCATTTTATTGACTTTGTATCGAGTCAGTCAACTATGCACAAGATTACAAAATTTGATATTAAGCAACAATGCAATCGTTATGTAGACCCAAGAATTATTGATATTGTACAGGCAAAAATCAACGAATATAACCGGCTACAGTCCTTACCTGTCACTGATGATCTTAACTCAACTTCACAGCGCCAAGATATTCTCAATGAACTATATCTTGAAATTTTGTATAATGTCCCTGCCGGTTTTGAATTAACGGCTGCTATGACCACTAATTATCAACAACTCAAGACCATCTATCAACAGCGTAGGCATCATCGTCTAAAAGATTGGGAAGTGTTCTGTGATTGGTGCTTGACACTTCCGCTATTCAAAGAACTTTGTATTGACCGAAACAATTAAGGAGGAAAATTAATTGAAAATCAAAATTGATCTCACAGCTCGTGACCTAATGGAGCTAAACGACCCCGAAACCACTCAAGCTGTGATTGCTGAAGCTCATGCTATTCTCGACCATATCTTTGAGGAAAAAGACAATCTAATCAAGTGTAGTATTACTGTAGACGGAGATAAGGAGTAATATATGGAAGCAATCGCAAATTGGAGCGTTCCTCTTCGTGGAAAATTAATGCAACAATATAACAACATTGATTTTTCTTTTGTTTATAAACCTCTTAATCTTAAAATTAAACGTTTGACTGATACAGCAAAACTACCTGCTAAAGCACATGACACCGATGCTTGTTTTGATATTTATGCCGATATTCCTAACGCAAGATATGAAACTTTGCACACTTGGCGCATAGAAATTGGTCCTGAATGGGCTGAACTTGATGGCATAAAAATTGAACCTCACCAAACCGTCCTGATACCTACTGGCTTTGCCACTGAAATTCCTCATGGCTTCTGGGGTGCAATCTTCGCCCGTAGTGGTTTGGCTTCTAAACAAGGTCTAAGACCAGCTCAAGGCGTGCCTGTTATTGACGAACCTTATCGTGGACAATGGCTTATCCCACTTCATAACGATAGCGAAGAAATTCGTATCGTTCATCATGGCGACCGTATCTGCCAGTTCATGCTACTACCTTATTTTGACACTACACTAACTGAAGTAGACAACCTGTCTGAAACCGACCGTGGAGAAGGCGGATTTGGTTCATCTGGCGTATGATTTACCCAACATTCCATATTTACTCAGATGAAGAAACAGCAATTCAAATAATCGATACTTCAGTAAATTATAGTCCTATATTATCCATTCAAGCACAAAATAATGGAGAATTATTCTTGACTTTGCTACGAGCCTTTCTAAATCAATATCAACAAGGATTTGAAGATGGATATAATTGTTGTTTCGATGAATTTGATGAATAAAATAAATAAAAAGTAAAAAAAATAAGGGTAAGTTAATCTTACCCTTATTTTTTAAGAAAGAAGGTGTCTTATGAAACTCAATGAAATTATTAACGCAAAAGGTCAATATTCTGAAATTGATAAATGGATACCCCTATCCATTGAAAAAGCAGCTCAACTTATTTCCAAGGAAATCCCACACGCTATGTCCACTAAGAAGAAATATGTAAAATTTGCCCAAGATGAAATTGATTTGTCAACTTTCAATCAAATGAACACTAATTTATTTCATGATCTAATCCAATCACTAGGATATACATTGGCCTATAGTAATATTCGTCGCCCGTGGTCTTCTGTAAATATCCCTGTAATAACTATATCATGGTAAGAAATAAGGCCAGATTTCTCTGGCCTTATTTTTATTTTATTATTGACAATGGTTTTGATATATGATATAATGCAGATAGATTAAGAAAGGAGATAAACCACAATGACAATCCTTGTAGACATTGACAGCACCATTACAAATTTTGGCGAGATGTTGCTTTTTGCCAATAATCAATTACATGGCACTTATTACGAATACACCGATATCACTTCTTATGATTGGTTTGACGAAACATTTCACACCCCTTGGAAACCTACTGAGTATCAATGTTTTTGGAATACAGTGGAAATAAATCCGGCAGCAGTGACAGCCATTGAACAATGGATTAGACAAGGCCATAAGGTTCTACTTGTAACAGCTTCACATTTTAATGATATGCTTGGCTATAAAATCCGTAAAACTCTCGAACCATTTAATCATGAACTAGTAAATGAACGAAATATTGTTATCACTCAGGACAAGTCAATTATTCATGGAGACACAATGATCGATGATTACGTTGAAAATCTATATAATTTCAATGGAACTCGAATTTGCCATGCGCAACCTTGGAATCAACACTATGGTGGGTCGCTTAGATTTTCAGATTGGGACAAAATCAATGAAGTAATTAATATTATCCAAGATATTTATTTTAAAGGCGATTGTATCTTGTAAAAAAGTAAAAAAATAGGGACAGACTCAATTAAGAATCTGTCCCTATAATTATATTAAGTCCCAGCGGGAGTTAAAGTAGCTTGAACGATTTGGTCGCTATCAGCGGTAACTTGTTGAGTAAATTCTTCATAACCTTCAGCAGTCACAGTTATAGTGTATTCTTCATCAATACTATCCATAGGATATACATTCTCAAGACCAGCAAAAGATTCGATAGGAGTATCAGGTTCAGCAGTAAGCGTTACCTCGATAGTATAATCTACATCAGCGGGGCTTACAAGAACTTCAAGCAGATGACGATCAGTGAAGTCCAGTACGCCATTTTCATCCTTACTGAAAAAACGCCCATCAAATTTTGCGCCGCATGATGCAGTAACAATATTAGCTAAAGGGATATCTGTATCCGCACCAGCAGAAGTCATAATCCAAACACCATTATGTTTTACACGCTCAAAAATAATACTATCATAAAGTTGTGAACATGGAGTATTTACTTCTTCAATAGGGTCATCTGGATGAGCATCGACAAGCGTAATAACGCCATTTCTTACTTCAAAAGTATCGGAATTTAGTTTAATACCACCACAAAAATTTGCCATTTACTCACTTCCTTTAACTATCTGCAATCAAACCAGCGGCACGAAGAGAAGCAAGTAGAGCATTGATGGTTGTAATAGCATCAGCGGCTTCAGAACCAGATACGTCAGGGACAGCCACACCTTGCTTAGAAGGGCCAGCAGGACCTTGAGGTCCTTGTTCACCGGGGTCACCTTTAGCACCAGCGGGGCCTTGTTCCCCAGTGTCACCCTTTGGACCTTGGGGTCCCTCTGGACCTTGTGTACCAGGGTCTCCTTTGGGTCCTTGAGGGCCAGCAGGTCCTTGTTGTAGTACAAAGTCTAGCACAGCAGCAGTTTCACTGCCAGAGTTGGTTACAGCAGGAGCATCGCCACTAGTTACAGAACCAATCTGAATAGTAGCGGCTTGACCAGCAGGACCTTGAGGACCAGCAGCTCCACCGCCAATAACAGACAAAACTTTATCTTTGTTAAATTTTAATGTGCTATTATCTATAGACCAACCACCACAAGGGATTTTAGTTTCTGCCATTTAAATCATCCTTTCTTAATTATTATCAAATATGTAATATTGTCTAGCAAAAATATTTGTCGTTTTATTAAGGTATATAGACTTCCCAACCAGCAGGATAGGCGTCAGGAGACCATACATTATTATTAATCTTAGATTTATAAAGCACTCCATTATAATTTACAATATCACCTAATTTATAAGCATCGTGCGCTCCTGTGGGTTGGACAAAATCAGGATAACTGGGGATATCTGGTTCTTCAGGTTCAGGATCAGGCTCGGGTTCGACGGTAGGCTCATCAGGAGTAGGTGTAACTCCCATTATCACATCATCAATCGTTCCTAAATCGCTCCAAGATACCCCAACACTTCCAGGCTCCCATACGTTGTTATCTTGTCCACTTCTCCAAACGTGATCATTAAATGTACAACAATCATCTACCATATAAGGAGACGTAGAAAGAGCAATAAAAGGCAAAGCTTTTTTAGGATCTGTACTCCACTTAAATCCCCATTGAGCAGGAAGCTCTTCTGGTTCTTGCGTATAAATATTACTATCATAATTTTGAATTAATCTTACAACACGACCAGCAGTTGATAAACAAACAAATCCATCTGTCATTCCAGCTTTCCTTTCAAGCATATTTTTCGCCGCTTTTGCTGCTTGAAAATCTGGAATATATTCTTCTTGCTCATATATTTCTGTTCCAGTCATATTTACAGAATTAACTTGGAAATTAGTAGCTGCATTTAATCCAGCTTTTTTCATAGTTTCTAAAACAAATTCTTTATCATCCAACGCTATTTACCCCCTCTCTAATCGCTTGAGCTAAAGCCTCATAAGTAACATATTCAGGCAAAGAGGGAGGTGGTTGTGGAGTATATTCAGGTTTATTTGTAACAGTAAGCAAAGTTCCAGTATAAGTTTTTCTTTCAAAATCATCTAAATTATCTTCGCTTAAAAGAAAACCTTCATCAGTATACATTTTTGCTATTCCTGATATATTATTTGGCTCAGGAGTAACCGTTAAATATTTAATTGTATCATCAGTAACTATTCTTTTTGATACAGAATATTGTTTGTCATTAATTATTAAATACAATAAAATCCCTCCTTATCCTATAATTACATTAGTATCTGGATCAAATTTTGTTGATGATGGAAGTGTAAAAGCAGGACGAGAACCCTTTTTATCAGTACAGGAAGTATCAGAAAAATATCTATAATATCCGATATGAACAGCAGTTCTAGAATACCACGCAGGAGAACGAGTCCATTGACTATCATTTATACCTGTAGTTTTTAAGATATTTGCGATAGGTAAAACAGAACCTTCTATATTTGCATAACCATCTTCCCCCCCCAATTCTGTAAGAGATAATGCAAAAATAGAGCGCTCTAAAATATCTACTGTAGTATTACCATTTCCAGGAGTGTAGTAAAATTTTGTAGAATTAATAAGTGTTCTAATATTAGAATCGAACAAATTTTTATAAGTATTATTAAACCAATTATCAATATTGCTATTTGCATAGGTATTTTTAGAAGTATGCCAAATTCGATTATCATACATTTTTTTCCTAACGACCAAAGTTCTTCCGGCTCCATTTAACCCACTTTCGTAGTCATGCTTGGCAACGTAAAATTCTACGGGTGTTCCACTCTCAGGTATCTTTATTATATCTCCTTCTGTATAATCTGATAATTTCTTTCCTAAAGACGGTGGAGCACCTCTTCTCGTAAAAAATACAGCCATAAATTCACCTCACAATTCTGGCCCAGCCATAAAAGAACCTGAACCAGCATTTGAATAAAAAGATTGAGATGCCATACCAAACGATCCAATTTCATTAGAAGAATTTTCTGATGGAAAAAAATTTGTATCAATATATTGCGTTCCTGTGCTTTCAATATATTCTAACTGAACATATCCTGTTGGTAATAATGTATTAGGGATTACTCCCGCTCCAGTTACAAAAACACTCATAAAACTTCCTCCTTACCCTATAATAACGTTAGTATCTGGATCAAATTTCGTTGTTGACGGAAGAGTAAAAGCAGGGCGCGACCCGTAGGAGCTGTAGCAGAAGTCGTAGTTGTTGGCATAACCAGAGGAGTTCAAGTAGATGACGTAATAGGCTTGGCGCGTGTACGGGGAGCGGGTCCATTGGGTGGTGGCGCTGCCGTCCTTGTAGGCAATCTTGAGGGTGCTGGCAATGGGCAAAGCAGAGCCCTCCATGTTAAACCAGCTCTCGGATTGGCCCAGCTCAGTGGCAGACAGAGCGAAAACAGCCCGCTCCAGGGTGCCCACC
>ERZ1643251.1886-NODE-1886-length-22518-cov-5.579798_pt1 | contig 22518 bp, 25 predicted proteins | sample MGYA00579261_ERZ1643251 | MGnify/ENA primary metagenome ERZ1643251 (study PRJEB29033, sample SAMEA4952267) | chicken gut metagenome | biome: Broiler Chicken; feature: Gastrointestinal Tract; material: Caecum | place: Ireland | collected 2018 | study: Broiler... | reverse complement strand
CATTTAACTTTTTATTAAATTTATAACGACCAACTTTTGCTAAATCATAACGGAAATGATCAAAGAAACGCATAATTAATTGGTTTTTAGCTGAATCTAAGGTTGCAGGTTCACCAGGACGTAATTTTTCATAGATTTCAATTAATGCTTCATCAGTATTTTTTGTACTATCTTTTTCAAAAGTGTTAATAATGTAATCATTTTCACCAAAAACTTTTGTAATATCTTCATTACTAGATAGTCCTAACGCTCTTAAGAAAGTTGTAATAGGCACTTTTCTAGTACGATCAATACGAACATAAATAATATCACGAGCATCAGTTTCAAATTCTAACCATGTTCCTTTATTAGGAATCATTTCACCACTTAAAATACGACGCCCATTTTTATCAATTTCTCTTTTAAAGTAAACGCTTGGACTACGCACTAATTGAGAAACAATAACTCTTTCTGCACCATTAATAATAAATGTTCCTGAATCAGTCATTAAAGGCATGTCTCCCAAGAAAATTTCTTGTTCTTTTACTTCTCCTGTTTCATGAATAAAAACACGTGCTTGTACCTTTAGTGGTGCTGCGTAGTTAACCATTCTTTCTTTGGCTTCTTTAATTGAATATCTTGGTTCATCAAAAGAATAATCCCCAAAATCAATTGTTACATTGCCTGTAAAACTTTCCACAGGAAATAATTCGTCAAAAACTTCACGAATTCCTTCTTCTAAAAATTTTTGATAACTTTTCTTTTGAATTTCTAAAAGATCAGTTAATTCCATAGTATTTTTGCTTTTTGAAAAACTTCTTCTTGTTCTGTAATCTCCACATTTTTTTAATTTGTAAGCCACGATTTCACCCCATCCAATTTCTATTTTTGAAAACTCATTTTAACGTCAAAAAAACTAACACGTCACCAATTTATAATTTTAGCAATATATTTCTTAGTTGTCAATGGTTTTCGCACGCACAATATAAAAACCCTTGTCTTTTTTTACCACCTCTGTAAGATATATATCAGAAATTTCTTTAATTGCACTTTTGACGCCTTGATCTTTTCGAATAACAAACCAGAGTTCTCCATTTTTATTTAAATAATTTTTTGCTTCTTTTAAGATTTTTAAAACAACATGTTTTCCTGCCCTAATAGGAGGATTAGTAACCACTAAATCATATTTTTCTTTAACATTTTCATAAAGATTGCTTTCAAAAACAATTCCATTAATTTTATTTTTATCGATATTTTTGGCACATAAATGTACTGCCCTTTTATTTATATCAATCATAGTTATTTGAGAATTCAAAATTTTTCCTAAAACAATTCCTATAAAACCATATCCACAGCCAACATCTAAAACGGATGTAATATTTTTAGTATTTTTTATTACTTCTTGAACCAATAATTTACTGCAAGAATCAATTTGATTTTTAGCAAAAACGCCCAAGTCAATAAAAAAAGTGAAAACAATCCCATTGTTTTCAAAATCAATCGTGCGTATCTCACTTTTTAGATTTTGATTATTTGTGAAATAATGTTCCAAGAAATCACCAATCCAATTAACTTAAAATTACTTTAACAAAAAAAATAAATGATGTCAATTATTTATCATTTATTTTTTACTGTTATTAAAAATTTTTATTCAACCTTTACACTAGAGTAACTATTAAAGCAACCACTAGTACTAACACAACTATTTCCAGCTAATGTAGTTGCATATTCAATAACTAACCTGTAATCTGCAGCATCACCGTCGTCTAAAGTTTTTAAATAGTTTAATAAATTTGGATTAGAACAAATCGCGGCAGTATTACTGGTTTTACATTTTACTAATTCAGAGACATTATAAGGAAGCAAAACAATAGATTTAATATTCAAGTCCATCCATAAATTCTCAAAAAAAATTTTTTCATTAGAATATGAACTGCCAAAGACTTCGCTTTGTCCTCGATAAATCATTTGATAAGGCTCACCACTATCTATTTTTCTTTTTAATTCATCTAAATTAAAACTTTCCAAATATTTTTTTATATAAAACGTTTCATATATTTTAGCTGGGTCATCATAACGAAGTCTAATTGTTTCAGAACTTATAGAATTAACATATAAGGTATAAATTAACATTAAAGAAGCAAGTAAAACTGCTATCACAATTATTGTTTCAATAAAAACAAAACCCTTTTTATTCATAAATTCCCATCTTTCTTACTCATTTTGTTCTTTTACTTTAACTAATACTTCTCTTGGCTTTGATCCATTTTGTGGTCCTATTATTCCTCTTTCTTCTAATAAATCTATTACTCTAGCTGCCCTATTATATCCAAATCTAAATCTTCTTTGAATTAGTGAAGCACTGATTTTTCCTGTTTGAACTGCAAAATCAACTATTTCATTATACATTGGATCATCATACTCTTCTCTTTCACCACTAGAAGAACTAGAAGTTGCTTCAACAGTTAATGTGTTAGTTAAGGACTCATCATAACAAGCTTGTTGTTCTTTGCAAACAGCTTCAATTAATCTTCTTATTTCATCATCAGAAATAAAGCAGCCTTGAATACGCATTGGCGTATTTTCACCCATTGGTAAGAAAAGCATATCACCTTTTCCTAACAATTTTTCGGCACCGGGACTATCTAAAATAGTTCTTGAGTCAACATTACTTGCTACTGCAAATGCAATTCTTGACGGAATATTTGTTTTAATAACGCCGGTAATTACATCTGTACTTGGTCTTTGGGTAGCAACGATTAAATGAATGCCAGCTGCTCTTGCAAGTTGCGTAATTCGCATAATAGAATCTTCTACTTCTTTTCTAGCAACAATCATTAAATCGGCCATTTCATCAACAATAACGACTATATAAGGCATCCTTGCTACTTTATTTTCTGGATGTTTATTATTTTCTTCTTCAAGCATTTTATTATAATCATCTATTTTTTTGGCGCCTTTTTCAGCAAAAATATGATATCTTTTGTCCATTTCATTAACAACTTTTTGCAAAACTAGTGAAGCTTTTTTCGGATCAGTTACAACCGGACATAATAAATGCGGAACTCCATTATAATTTGATAATTCAACCTGTTTTGGATCAACCAAAACTAGTTTTACTTCATCAGGACGATAACGCATTAAAATTGAACCAATTATTCCATTAATACAAACTGACTTACCACTACCTGTAGAACCCGCAACCAATAAGTGAGGCATTTTCGTTAAATCAGTGCTTCTTGGAATACCCATAATATCTTTTCCTAAAGCAACTTGAATACCACCTTTGGCATTAATCATTTCTTTACTTGCTAAAACTTCTTTAAATTTTACCATTGAAATAGATTGATTTGGAATTTCAATCCCAATTGTATTTTTACCAGGAATTGGTGCTTCAATACGTACATCTTTTGCTGCTAAAGCTAAAGCAATTTCTTTATTAATTGAAATAATTCGACTTACTTTTGTTCCACTTGGGACCACAACTTCAAATTGCGTAACACTAGGTCCCATATGAATATCAACTACGTGTCCATCTATTTGAAAATCATGTAGTACTCTTTCTAAATTTTGTTTATTATTAATTAAAAATTGATTAGAATTTATTTTTTTGTTTTTAGGTGGGTCGTCAAGCAAACTCATTGGTGGCAACTGATAATTGGGATTAGGCATTACTGAAGCCGGATTTGCAACAGGAGGAGCCACAAAAACTTCTTCTTTTGACTCATGATGTTTTAGTTCTTCAACGCTATTAACAACAATTGACTTTGGACTTTCATATTCTTCATCAGTTTCATGAAGTCTTTTATCCAATAAGGCTTCTTTTTTAGTAATTTCATCTTCTTCATGATCCTCAATACTTTTTTTCTTAAACCATTTAAATTTAGCAATAAAATTATTTAAAGTGTTAGAAAGATTAACATTAAATAAAAGTACTATTCCAAATAAACCAACAAAGGCTAAAACTATATATGTTCCATTAAGGCCAAACAAAGCATCACTAGAAAAAGCAAAAGCAGCACCAATAATTCCGCCACCAATAACTATTGATGTTTGGCCAGAACTTGTTAAAGCATTATTATTTCCGATAGAAGCAACTCTACTCATATAATTATTAATTGTATTTTCAAATATTTCGACTGGTTCTTTAACAGAAGAAATAAATGTTAAATGACTTAAAACTAAAATTACTATTAATATTAAATAAATTCCTACATAACGAGCACTAAAAAAATTAGGTAACTTTCTTTTAATTAACATATAAAAACCAATTATTAAAACAAAAATTAAAATAAGTGGCCACCATTCCCCTAAAAGAAACATAGCAAATTTTTTTAATAAGGATCCTACTGGACCAAAGCCAAAGCCAATCAAACCAATTAATATTAAGACTAGTCCTACTAACTCAACACTATATCCTGGACTCTTTGAACTTTCTGAACTTGATTTTTTCTTCTTTGCCATACGCTATTCACCACATTAATTATACACAACAAAAAAAAAGATTGCAAATATCTTAACATTATTTGACAGCCTTCTGACTATTATCTAACTTTTCTAATTCTTTAATTTTTTGATGAATTTTTTTCATTGCTTCTTTCTTAGTTTCTTGATAATCTTTATGCCTAAAAATTTTATATAAAGCTATTGGATGTAAAATGAAATCAATCGAATCTGCTTTATCTATTAAAGTTAATAACCAAGCTTCTTTGTTTCTTGGAATTTTTTTATTTATTGGAAACATATGCGTAATCATAATGCTTTCAATTTTAGAAGTTACAACATCTTTCCCAAAAATCTTTTTAGCATTTACTACCGCTTCTTTAGCATGTGTAAAAGCATGTTTTTGTAAAAGAGGTTTTTTTTCTTTTGAATATTGCCAAGGTCTTTCATAAAAGTCATGTAATAAACCGGCTATTGCTAAACTTTTATAATCCATACGTAAAAATTTACCAATGCGATAACAATCATAAGATACTCTTAAAACATGAGCATAAACAGATTCATTAATATGATGTGGATATTCTTTTCTTTTTTGCATTTCAGCTTCTTTTAAAATAGGTTTAATAATTTGATAATATTCTAAATAACTTTCAAGTTCGTTTTTTTTTGATTTGGCGATTTAATTAAATAAACAAAATAACAAAAAATAGTTATAATTTGCAAAATTGCTGTTAAATAAACAAAAATATTAACATAATTAGAAAACCATGGCACTACTAAACCAACAAACCCTAAAATAATTGTTATAAAAATTATCCAAGTTTTAAATTTTCCAACTAATAATGAAGCTGCTATTCCCTTACGAAAATAAAAATATAAATTTAAAACACTAATTACACATTCTAAAACAAGCACATAAAAAAAGGCATGATTCTTAATTATTAAGATAATTAATAACCCAATAGCAAGCATTTTATCGCCTATTACATCTAAACGTGCTCCAAGTTCACTTACAACATTCCATTTACGAGCTAACCTGCCGTCTAAAAAGTCAGTAAAAGCAATGATAATAGCTACGAAAATTAATGTTTTATAATGATTAGTAAGTCCTAAAAAAATAACAATTGGAGTAAAAATTAACCGACTAGCTGTTAAAATATTTGGAATATATTTTTTATACTTTTCCATATAAAATCACCCCTATTAAAATCATTTTACCATACTTATTTAAAAATACAACCATTATACTCTTACAATATTGTCATTTTCCAGCAATTACCATTTGGCAAAAAAAATATAAAGAGTTATAATTAATCCGAACAAATGTTTAAAGGAGAATTTTAATGAAAAAAATTAACAGGCATATTTTATGTATTGATTTAAAAAGTTTTTTTGCTTCAGTTGAATGTGTTGAACGTGGCTTAGATCCTTTTACAACTCCTTTAGTTGTAGCTAATAAAAATCAAGGAAACGGAGCTATTACTTTAGCTGTTAGTCCTTATTTAAAGCAAAAAGGAATTGCCGGAAGAACAAGACTTTATAACATTCCTAAAAATATAAAATATACAATTGTTTCTCCAAGAATGCGCCTTTACATTCAAAAATCCAAAGAAGTTGTCCAAATTTATTCTAATTTTGTTAGTTTTGAAGATTTACATATATATTCTATTGACGAGTGTTTTTTAGATGTAACTGATTACTTAAATTATTTTCAAAAAACAGATTATGAATTAGCTGAAGAAATATTAAAAACAATAGAAGCTAAAACTGGACTAACAGCCACTTGTGGTATCGGTCCTAATCTATTACTTGCCAAACTTTCGATGGATATCGAAGCCAAACGGTATAAAAATGGAATTGCCAAATGGGGTTATGAAGACGTTCCGGCTAAACTTTGGCCTATTACTCCACTATCTAAAGTTTGGGGAATTGGTTCACGTTTAGAAAAAAGATTAAATAATCTAGGAATTTACACAGTTGGAGATTTAGCAAAACAAAACAAAGAACTAATGAAAAAAAAATTTGGTATTATTGGCTTAGAACTTTTAGAGCATGCTAATGGTATAGATAATTCAAGAATTAAAGATTTTCAAAAAGATGTTAAAGATAAATCATTTAGTCATAGTCAAGTTTTATTTAAAGATTATTACAATGAAGAAATATACTTAATTATTAGAGAAATGTTAGAAGTTCTAGCTAAAAGACTACGCTTTGAAAAAAAGGAAACATCTTTAATTAGTCTAGGAATAAGCTATTCAAAAACTACTGGTGGAGGTTTTTATCATTCTCAAAAATTGACTACCGCTACTGACAATGAAAATGATTTATATAATTTTAGTTTAATTATTTTTGACAAATTTTATGAAGAAAACATGCCTATTAGAAAAGTTAGTATCGCTTTAGGCTCATTAAGTGACAAGAACCATATACAATTAAACTTTTTTGAATCATTTGAACACAAACAAGAACAAGATAGAATCTATAAAACACTTGATCAAGTTCATGAACGCTTTGGTAAAAATAGTGTTTTAAAAGCTTCCAGTCTTTTAGAAAATTCAACTATCAAAAAACGTAATCATCAAATAGGAGGTCATCATGAATAAAAAAAGAAACGAAATTAAATGGGCACCATTTGAATCGCTTTTTAAAACTCAAGAAATTACAAAAGAAATAGAAAAGAATAAACAAAAAACAACTAAACCAATTTTAAGCGAAGATAATTTAAAAGCAAATGAAGATAATTTATTAAATGCTTATCACACTAAATCTAATGTCTTAATCAAATATTTTTATAATGAACAAACTTATCAGAAAAAAACTAAAATAACATTTTTAAATTTTTATCAAAAAGAAATATTTTTAGAAGATAATTCAACCATTTATTTTGATCAAATTATTAATATTAAAATTTTATAAAATTCTTTTTCTACCAAGTTTATCTAAATAGAAATCTATTCTATCTAAAGTTAATTCACTTTTCAAAAAATCTTGAATCATTAAAGAATCAAGTTTTTTATTAGTAGCTAATATATTTTCAACTATAGCATTTTCCAGTTCCATAGGCGCTAATAATCCACTTATATCCATACTATTTAAATAAGTTTCTAAATTCATTTTCGTTAATGTTTCCATTACTAACATAGCTAAACTTGATTCTGTTTTCTTTAAAGCTTTATCTGAAAAAAATTCTGTGTAAATTGCAGAATGACCGTCTAAGTCAATAATTTCTTGATTACTTGGTAGTTGTAATAAAACATTAGTATTAGGAAATATTTTATTAGGTCTTTGTGCTAAATCAATATGATAAATATTATGCTCAACTAATTCTTGTACTTTAATTAAAAGCTTTTTTAAAACTTTTTTTATTTTTATAATCAGCAATATTTACACCTTCATCATCATAAACAGGATTAATAGTAAATAAAGCTTCATCAGAATATTGATGATATATTTTAAATAAAGTTCCATTACCTAATCTATAAATTGTACCTTCTGTACCTGCCGCAATTCGTTTTTTTCTAAATTAGCAACATCATTTTTTGATAAAAAGATTGCATCTTTTTTCATAATTCACGTTCTTTGAAAAAATATTATACCAAAAAAAGCATCCTAAGATGCTTTTTTATTAGTAATTTCTTTTACTTTATCTTTATTTTCTTTATTAAAACCATTTAATATTTTCGAATTTTTCTCTAAAATCGTATCATAAATTTCTTGATATACTTCCTTATTAGCTTTAGTAATAACACTCATATATGCAATAGTATGTTTTTTGCCATCTTTTGTTACTACAATAATACTTTGACAAGTTTTAAAGCCATATTGTTTTAATACAAAAGGATACATCCAAACAATATCTTTATAAGAAATAACTTCAAAACGGTTAGTTAAATTTATTAAATAATGTTCAGTTAAATAAAGATTAGCTTTTTGATAAAAAAACGCATTTTTTTCATCATTTACTTCTTTAGCTATTTTTTCTTTTTCTTCAACAGTTAATTTTTTTAGCCCTTTTTTATAAAAAATACTTATCCAAACAAAGACAATTAAAATAATAATAGCAACAAATCCTAACAAAACTCCTATAACTATAAGAACATCATTAAAAAACAACGGATTCATGTCTAAATCTAAAACAACGGAACCAAATAAATCCTCATAATCTGAAGTCTTAAATTGTTCTTCTTCTAACCCTTCATTCATTGTATCAATAGCAACTTCTTTTAAATCTTCAGTTGCATATTGTGTATAGCCAGTAAGTTTTACAGGATATTCTTTTGAAATAATATCATTATATGTATTATCATTCATTATCACTACATATAAATAATCTTCATCTTCCACAAAATAAGCTTTTTTAACACTATCACTATACTCTGCAAATAAAACTGGTTCAGAAATAATATCAACATAACTATAAACATCTTCTTTAGGATCATTTACAATAATATCATCTAAAAATATCGGTTCTACCTTTTCGTTTTTAAATACACTATAACCAATAAAAACTCCACCTAAACCAAACAAAAATAAACTAACATAAAGTAAATTTAAAATTTTTTGATAAGCTTTTTCAATATTTTTGTTTTTAAACTCTTTCATAAACTCTTACTCCTCTAAAAATATTGTATATGATTTCAAGAAAAATTACCACTGTTTTTTAATAAAAAAACTAACTATTTCTAGTTAATTTTATATAATCGAACATTTTAAATTTTATTCTATAATCATTATTACTAAATAATATCCGAATAGTATATTTTAAAATTTATTTTTTTATAAACATTACCTAAATAATTTTTAATAATTTAATATCAAAAATATAAAGTTATTTATTATCGACTATAAAATCTTCTAATTTTTTCTTTCATTTTTGTTAGTTAAAAATATAGCAAATATACAATAAATCTTTAATAAACTTTTTATCATTTATTGCTATAAAACAATTTAAAATACATTTTTGATCAAATTTTTTTCTAAAAATCATTACATACATAAAAAAATTAATCAAAAAATATGTTTTATAAAATTTTTAAATAAAGTTTACTACTAAAATGGTTCAGCCATATCAAATAAAATAAGATCCTTATTTAATATATCTAGTTGTTTTTTATTTAAATATTTTTTATCAGTAATAATCTCTAATACAAAATCTTCAAGGAAATTATCATTCATTTTATAATAACCATCTTTTAAATGTTTAACAGCTAATTCTTTTAAAATTTCAATAGGCATATTTATAAATTTAACATAACTATTTGCATATATATTTTCAGAATAATTTTTTCTATATAATTTATTATATTTCTTATTATATATTAAAACATTACAACACCAATTTAATCGTTTAAATTAATAGTCAAATATTTATTAGCAAATTCCTTAGGTGTAATGTTGGTAATTTTTATACATTAACCATCTTTATTTTTATATTCACTATCATTTTTGTAATTTCTATAATTAGTCATACCATATTCATAAACATCATTAAAATTATCAGTTTTATATTTTTCGACTAAAGTTTATAAAATATAATTTTTAAAAATAGTTTATATTTGCATTATCTTTGAATATAACAAACTTTCTAATTTAACATCAAAATCAACGATAGATACCAATTAGTTAGAATTATTCTATTTTTGGTATATCTATAACCTTTTTTTAAACTTTAATTTTTAATTTCAGTTTGTACCAAGATTTACTTTTTAAGTATAAACTCTAATTCCCATTGCTGTGGTCTTAATTGATGCATTTGTTTACAAAACTGAATTTCATCCCATATTTTATCAGTTGTTTCTTTATCTCCATAAAATTTTAATAGCATCTCATAAGAATAATCATATAAATTAGCTTTTTCCATTAATGATAATGAATTAGCTTTAAAATTTACTGAACAATTAATGATTCCCCATTCCCATTGTTCTAAATATTCATCGTATGTTTCATCATCACACCAAAAATCCATAATCAATTTTTGTTTTTCAGCCAAAGACCAATTTGGATTTCTTAAAATGTGATATCTAATATCAAACTCTCCTATTCCATGCGCTTGTGTTTGGCTTAATGTAGAAAATATATAATTCATATATTTCGAACCTGATTTTTGACCTATTGGATTTACAGATCCATCTATATTAATAACAGTAGTATTATCATCACTTATACCCATATCATCTAACTTTTTTGAAAATTCTTTTTTACTTTGTTGCCAACGAGTAGTACCAATTTTATTCATTGCTTCATTTACGGCAAAATCTTTTTGTTCCTTTGATAATTTCAAATTATGATTCCATAAGCTCATTAATAAAAATGAATAACCCCCATTTGCAGCGCCATTTACAACTATTCTTGCGATATCTGTATTATTGTAAATAGAATTAATTAAGTTGTTATATGCGACTATATCTACTGATTTATAATCTTTTAACATCAAATCACATATAGTTAATCCCTTAACTATATCATTTTCATCAACCTTATCTCTTTTGATTTGTACTGCTTCTCTTAAAACTTCTGGATTGCATTTTATTTTAGTCCATATTTCATTATAATCTCCTATTCTTGGTTTCCCGTAAATAGATATATATAATTCATCATCTAATTTTTCTATATCTACCATATTTATACCTCCCTTGTTGAACAAATATTATAACATACTCTTATTAAATATTTATTAAATCTAAAAAGAATAAATCTTTTTTCACACACTTATTTATTCTGTCAATATGCAAGTGTGTTTTTACTAAATTGAAAATTTCAATTTAAATATATCAAAAATATAACATAATTTAAAGCATAATAAAACTCAAACTTTAAAAAAGTTTGAGTTACAATCATTCTGGTGGAGGATGTGGGACTCGAACCCGCGACCCTCTGCGTGCAGGGCAGATGCTCTAGCCAACTGAGCTAATCCCCCAAGAACGTATTAATCTTACCATAAAAAAAAAAGATATGCAAGCTTTTTTTACAAAAAAAGAAAAGCTATTTTATTTCAATTGCGTCAATAGCTCTTCCGTATATTCCAGCATAACCTTGATTAGTATTATCGGCCTTAGAAACCCAAGGTAACCAACTACCATTTTTCAAATGTACTCGGTATGTAGCTCCTTCAATTTGCACGCCATCAATATCGTTGCCTAAGTTGCCTGCATAATCACTTCTATTTTCTACCCAAGGAAGCCAATATCCTTTGTTTTTATCATGAACACGCATACGATATTTATCAGCATAAATGCCTCCTATTGAATTTCCAAAATTACCAGCGTATTCCCCAGATGCCACGACAACATTAGGTAACCAATATTTTTTCACATTATCATAAACTTGATATTTTAAAATTCTATCATTAGAAGGTAAGTCCCTATCTAAATAAGGTAATGGATCTATTTTTACATCATAATTATTTCTTATCTCAAAATGTAAATGCACTCCATAAGCATTTCCAGTATCTCCCATATAACCTATTTGTTGACCTTTTTTAACATAATCGCCTTTTTTTACATATACTTCTTTTAGATGCGCGTACAAAGTGTAATAACCATCAGAATGTTTAATTTTCACAAAATTACCATAGCTTGCCGTCCCAGTAGATCCTTGATTATGCTTTTGATTATTTACAGACATCACAACAGTTCCATCACTGTGAGCTGTAATAGCATCCACTTGATACCACTTTTTAACTATATCTAATGCTTCATGCACATTTTGCCTATAACCATTAGTAATTTGATTTTCACCGTCGTATAAAACTCTACTCATAAAAACTCCTTTCAAAAGTAATTTATGAGTTTTTTTTAATTTTGCTTGTTTATCTATCACAATTTTTTTTATTTCGCATATTATTATTCAAATAAAAAGACTTATTTTTCGTTATGCACAATAACTTTAATAAGTCCCTTATCTAATTCTTCTAAAGCTCTTCCAATCGTTCTTTTATTCTTATATTCACTTTCAGCCATTTGATAATGATGATTTTCTAGCATTTGTTTACTTCTAATAGAAGCAACATGAACAAGCTTATACTTTGAATCAACGATTGTTAAAAGTTTGTCAATAGAAGGATATAACATTAACATCACGCCCTTACAATAATATAATACGATATTATTTATTCTTCATACAGTAATTTAATATTTTTTTGACAACTTTTTGACATTTAAAGTAAATTTCTCAAACCTTCTAAAATTTTCACCATTGCCCATGTATCTTGTGAACAATATATTTTTAAATTTTCATAATTTTTTTCTAACTCTTCTTTACTCATAACTGGATAATTAGCATAAACAACAATTGCTTCTGTACCATTTTTTACTTCTAAATTTTGATAAGTTAAATCGGAAAAAAGTGGCAAAGTTTTTTTGATAGAAAAAGATCCACTTAGCTTTTCATCATAAAAATTAAATGTTTCAATATCTTCTTCTTTAAATCCATTTTTTTGATAAAACTCTTTATTATTATTTATAATCCATAATAAATCAAAACCTCTATTATAAAGTTTCATTAAATCGTTAGCATACTTTGGAAAAGCAAGTGCTAATTCTTTAATTCTTCCTTTTTCAAAAGAGACATTTTGAGCAAACAAAGTACCTTTATTAACATCAACATTTGCTAATAAACTTTTTATTAACTCTTCTCTTTCATCATTAAAAGTTTTAGCTAAAAATAAAGCATGGTCTTTTTTCTCATCACAAACTCCTGGTGATTTTTCAATATGAAGACTAAATAAAAATGGACTTTGAGTATACGGATGCTCCCCTTTAAATCTTGGTAAAGGACATGGAAAAGTTTCAAAATCTAAATGATATATTGGATATTCTAAAGAATTAATTGCGGATTCAATTTTTTCTTTATTAACATAACTATGATGATGTTTATAACACTCTCTTTGAATAAAATGATTTTTTTTAGTTATTAAATTTTCTGGAATATCTAGCATATCTAAATAACCGTTGTTTATTAACTCCAATCCTTTTAATCTTTTTTTATTTTCCATCACAAATCCAAATCCATTATTAACATAATTTAAAACACTATTTATTTTAGGAATCTTAGATCCACAAACAGTTTTAAAAAAAGGACATTCATTAGCTTTTTTATATCCACAATAAACTCCTAAAGGATAATCTTGTTGTTCTTCACCCAATAAAATATCAATATCCGCTAAAATTTTTGATTGCATTTCTAAAGTTAATAAGTCACAATCAAAAAACGTAATAACTTCATTTCCAAATTTATCAGTTCTATAAACCGGTTTTCCATTTTCATAAAAGCCATCAAAAGTATACTGATCATTCAAAACTCCTAAATAATAATGAATCTTTTTATTTTGCTTTTTTTCTTTAAAATAATTATCAATCACAAATCGTTGAAAAGCCAAGTCATAAATGTAATTACCTAATCCAAATCGATCAAGTAATTTATTTCTTTCATTACAATAATTTTTTAATGGCATCATTTTACTAATATCTTCATTTAATTCTTCTTTTAAAGTATAAATATTATTATTTTTTTTAATTATTTTAAATTTTTTCTTTTTAGGATAACCACTTTCTAATTCTAAATATTTTTTAGAAGTTGTAGCTTTTATTTCGATTATGTTTATTACATCACAAACTTCATTATAAATATCTGTGTAACACAAAAACTTTATCCCTTTATAATCATAATAAAAACATTTTTGATCCTTTGTTTCTTTAGCAAAAAATACATTCCCTTTAAAAGTTTTTAAAGCTATCCTAGCTGCTTCTAATTCAACATCTTTATAGTAATCTAACATAGCTTCTAATTGTTTGTCATTTTTAATAGTTTTATCAATTACAGTGCCATCTATTGAAACATCTGTCATTGAAGATAATAATTCTTTTAATTTTAAATTTTCTTCTTCTTTTAAATATTCTTCATAAGAAATATCTTTATCAAAAAAAGAATCTTTAGTTTTAGCTAAAAATTTATATTTAGGACAACGACTATATTCCAAAAATTTTGTTTTAGTAAAAATCATTTTATTTAACTATCTCCACTGTATAAGTATCTGTGTCTTTTGGATGAGTAACTTTAAATTTAACAGCATTGTAACCTTCTTCTTCAATATCAAGTAAATAATTATTACTAACTAATTCACTACCATAAAAGAAAGTTTCTTCTTCTTGGAATTTATCTTTATGATTATTTACGTAAGCTTCAGCCGCGATTTGTAAACTATTATTTTTCATTGCTTCTAATTCTCCTGTTTTATCAGCTTCTTGATATGCAAAACTAACCTTTGTAATAGCGATTGTAAACAAAACTCCTAAAATTATTGTCAAAATTAATATTTCTTTAATTGCGTAACCATTCTTATTCATTTGTAACACCTACCCTAACTATCAATAATTATAGCATAAAAAAAAGTTAAAAAAAAGAACTATATTAAACTATAGTTTTACTATTTAGACAATTTTTTTTCTAATTTCAAAGGTTTAAATGACGAATCATCTACAATAATTTGCAAAGCTTTTAAAGGCATTCTAAGAGACTCACGATAAATCTCATAAGAATTAGCTTTTTTATAATTCTTTATATCCCAAAAAGAAACCTTGTGTTCTAATAACTTAATTTTAGTTAACAAATCCAAATATTTTTTTGCTTTAGCTAAATCTTCCATACTTAAGGAAGACGAAAAACCACATTCTCTTAAAAAATCGCCAATACAATAAGGATTAGCTACCAATATTTTTGATCTAAAACAGCGATCATCTCTACTAAAATTTAATATTGGATAATGACTTACTTTTTTATTTAATAAATCTACACTTAAACCATCTTTGTTAGGTTGAAATAAAATACTTCGAGAACCCATTACAAATGGCGCATATAGTCTTCCATCAGCTTTTCTTTCCAAAAGGTTCACTGAACTTATTTGTACTTGACCTAAATAAATAGTATCACTATTAATTGTTTTTTTTACCAAATATATCACTTCTTTCTAAAAAATAAGCGTAATAAATTTTTTTATTACGCTCCACTTTATTTTACATCTTTTAATAAAATAGTATACGATCCATTAGGACTTTCTACTTCTAATGTTTCGCCTTTTTTATGTCCTATTACTGCTTTACCGATTGGACTTTCATTTGAAATTTTATTTTCAAACGGATCTGCTTCCATTGAACCAACTATTTTAAATTCTTCTTCATCGTCTTCATCATAGCTTACTATTATTGTTGAACCAATTGAAGCAACTCCTTTTTCTTTTGTTTCAGCAATTACACTATGTTCTAATTTATATTCAAGTTCTTTAATTCTTGCTTCAACTTGGGCTTGTTCATCTCTTGCTGCATCGTAATCTGCATTTTCTGATAAGTCTCCTTGTGCTCTAGCATCTTTTAAATCTTTAATAACTCTTGGGCGTACTACTGTTTTTAATTCATTTAATTCTGTTTCTAGTTCCAAGTACCCCTCAGGCGTTAAAATAATTTCATCTTTCATTTATATCACATTCCTTTTTTACATTCCAAAACATATTACTATAAAACAATTTATTTGTCAAACCATTTTAAACGCATCATATCAAATTTTTTTAAACTCTTATCTACTTTTAAATAAACTATCATATTTGGATGGTTTGCAATTTCAATTTTCTCATGTAATTCATTTTCTATTGTATGAATTTTATAAGAAAATGTTTCCATATTTGGTCCAAAAAATTCAACTTCGTCACCAACTTTAAAATAATTTCTTTGTTCTAGTTTAACGATCTTATTAATTTCATCATAATCTAATACCAACCCTAAAAAATCTTGATTAGATACTTCTTGCCTTCCTAAAAAATATTGTCCAGATTTGTCAGGTACGCCATCAAAAAATTGAGGTTTACTTTCCCGATTGGCGCATCTATTTAATACTTTTAAATAATATTCTTTATCTTTATCAGTCAAAGTATGGCTTAAAATTTTATCTATAATTCTTCGATAGGATAAGATAACCGTTGCAATATAATAAATTCCTCGCATACGTCCTTCAACTTTAAAAGAATTTACACCAATTTTAAGCATTTCTTCTATGTTTTCAATCATATTTAAATCTTTACTAGTCATACTAAAACAAGGTTCTTCATCACAAAGAAAAGTAAACCGACAAACTTGAGCACAGCCTCCTCTATTAGCATCTCGGTTAGTAACCACATTAGATAAAACGCAGCGACCAGAAAATGATGTACACATTGCTCCATGAACAAAGCATTCTAAATCAACACCAGTTGTTTCTTTTATCTTTTTTATATCATCTTTACTAGCTTCTCTTGCTAAAACTAATCTTTTAACTCCTAATTTTTTATAAAATAAAGCCGCATTTTCATTTAACACACTTGATTGGGTTGACAAATGTACTTCCAAATTAAGTTTTAATATTTTAGCTAATTTAACTACATATAAATCACTTACGATAATTGCATCAACACCAATATCATCAAGCTTCTTTAAATATTCTTCTAAACCTATAATATCTTCATCATGAAAAATAATATTAACCGTTACATAAACTTTTTTATTAAGACTATGTGCAAAAGAAACTCCTTTTTCAATATCTAATAAAGAAAAATTTTTAGCATTGGCTCTTAAACTATAATTTTGACCTCCAATATATACTGCATCTGCCCCATATAGAAAAGCAAACTTTAATTTTTCTAAATCACCTGCTGGCGCTAATAACTCAATCATTTTTTTCCCCCTTAGGTGGCAATCTATAAATTGTCTTTTGTTCTAAAAAGCCTTTTGTAGGATTATCTAATTTTTGAAAATTAACAAAATCACTTAACCATTTACTAATAGAGTCTGTTTTTAAAAAATTTAAATCAGTTAACAAATAACTAATATTATCTTCATTTAAAAATACTCTACCATCATATTCAAATGGATCATATAAAATGGTTCCAAATTCATTTTCAACAACTAAAAATTCTTTTTTACTAATCGGCTCTTTAATTAACCGCTGTTTCGTTTTTTCTAAATTAAAATTTTCAGCATAATTACTTAATAAATTTCTTCTAGAATACATATAAGGTAAATGTCCATAAACTAATAATCCTATTTTCTTTTTAGCTTTATTTAAAATACTTTTAATTTCATCATAAGTTATATCATTAGCTAAAATACAAGTATCTACTTCTTCTAAAAAACTATTAACGGTATAAGAACTACATAGGCTATGAGTTCCATAATAAATTGTTATAAATTCTTTATTAACTTCTTTTAAAACTTCTAAAACCCCTATATCTTCAAAAACAACACCTTTAATTTTTTTTATAAATAAAGGCATTAAATTTTCTAACGATTTTATACTATGACAATCTAATAATCGATTTATATAAACAAAAGAATCATTTGGAATTTCTTCTAAAGAAAAAGTTTTTTTCATTCCTACGCAAAAACCTTTTAAAGGAAAAAGAAAGTCACAATTAGGAACTTTCTCTAATAAATTTTCTCCAGGAATTATTAAAAATTTATTTTTCATTTTTTCTTACACTTATTGATACTCCATCACCAATATCATAAAATTCTGTATCAAACTCCTCATTATTTTTTAAAAAATCAATATAATTTTCTATTTTAGTAACTAATTGTCTTAAATTTTTACTTTCAATTTCATTAGATTTGCCAACATAACCATGAAATTTTAAATTATCAGTTATTATTGCTCCACCTGGTGCTAAAAAGAATTTATATTTTTCAAAAAATTTAGTATATTGTCCTTTGGCTGCGTCAATAAAAATTAAATCAAATTGTGTTCCTTCAGCTAAATTTACCTCTAATGCATCTTGAAACACAACATTTACTTTTTGTTCAAAAGAACATTTTTTAACGTTTTTTAAACATTCCATATAATTAGTTTCATCTCGTTCAATAGTTGTGACTTTTACTTCAGGACTACTAGATGCCATTAAAATTGCTGAGTATCCTATTGCACTACCGATTTCTAGAACATTTTTAATGTTTTTAGCTTTAATAAATTTCATTAAAAAAGCTATTCCTTCTTTTTCCATTATTGGAATATTATGTTCTTTAGCATACTCTTCCATTTCTAAAATTAAACTTTTCATAATTCCACGCTTTCTAATTAATTGCCTGCACAAATACTACTTAATTCACTATTTTTAGCGATAAATTCTTCATTAGTATTTTGAAAGAAAACTTCTCCTGTGCAAACATTGGCTACAAAATAATAATAATTTGTATCACTCGGATTAAGTGTAGCCGAAATACTTGTAATACTTGGATTACATATTGGTCCAATAGGTAGTTTACCATTCATTGAACCATCTGTCAAACGAGTATTATATGGGTTTGAATCATTTAGTTCATCCCAAGTAAGTTCATCGACCCCTATTTCTTTATTTGCACCATAATAAGTAGTTACATCACTACCTAATGACCAATTTTCTTTAAGTCTAGTAAAAAATACTTGGGCAACAGTTTTTCTATCTGTTTCACTATTAGCTTCCTTTTCGACCATTGATGCCATTGTTATGATTTGGTGAATTGTATAACCACTATTTGATATTTGTTCTTTGTAAGGATTTAATTTATTAGCAGTATGATCTAACATTGTTTCAATAATATCCTTAGCACTAGCAGTTTCTAAAAATTCATAAGTATCTGGATACAAATATCCTTCTAAAGGGTAATAAATTTCTTCATTAAGTATTTCTTCAGTTAAAAACCAATATTTTCCGCTTTTAATTAATTCACTCAAATAATTAATATCATTAGCTTGACTTAAAAATTCACTAGCACTTATATTTAATTTTTCTGAAACAGTTTTAGCATAATCAGTTAATCTTTTGCCTTCAATAAAAGTTAATTTTATAGTATTTATTTTTACATCGCCATTTGTAAACTTATTAAGCATTTCAACAGGTGTCATATTAGGACTTAATTCATAATCACCAGCTTGAATACTGTCTCGGCTAAAAAACAAATAAGCTAATAAAGAATATTTACTTCTAATTAAACCAGCATTTTTTAAATTAGTAGCAATTTCCTGTTTACTTGTACCAGCTTCAATAGTAAAAATTTGCACTTGATTATCCTTTGAAACTGCTCCCATTCCCCAAATATAAAAGCAACCAAGAAATAGGAATGCAATTAAAATAACTCCTGCAATAATAATTCCAATTTTTTTCATCAGTTAAATTTCATCCTTTTCTTCTAGTTTTGCTAAAATAGCCTCTACAGTATTCCATTCTTCTTCTGTTTCTAGGGGAAGTAAATCTCTATTATTACCATTTTTGTCATAAACATTGGCATAAACTTTTAAAGATCCTGTTTCATCTTTAGTATTATCAGTATAAACAATATAATTTTTATTAGTTTCAGGCGACTCAAAAGTAAAAAGTATTTCACATTCGATGTCTTTTCCATTTTCGTCTTTTACAGTAAACACACTATTAGTAATTGGTTTTTCCTCTTTCATTCTCTTCTTTCCTTCCTTTTAAAAATGTATCTAAAATAATAGATGAAGCTACATTATCAATAATCTCTTTTCTTTTTTTACGACTTTTATTACTTTTTATCAAAATATTTTCAGCTTCAACGGTACTTAATCTTTCATCAATTAGATGAACAGGAATTTCAAAATTTTTTTCTAACAATTCTTTAAATTTCAAACTACGTTCACTAGCAAATCCTAAAGTATTATTCATATTTTTAGGCAACCCTAAAACAAAGTCAGTTATTTCTTTTTCTAAAACTATTTTTCTTAAATTATCCAAAACACTATTGTAATCATTCTCTTTAAAACGTAAAGTTATTAGTGGAGAAGAAATTGTATTAGTTTTATCACTTATCGAAATTCCCAAAGTTTTTGTTCCTAAATCAAGACCTAAAAATCTCATTTCAAATAATCCTTTAAAATATAAGATAAAATAGTTGCACGATCAAGATTTAATATTTTATCCCGAGCACCTTTGTAACTTGAAATATACCCTGGATCTCCGCTTATAAAATAACCAACTAATTGATTTATTGAATTATAGCCTCTTTCTTCTAATAAACTGCACACTTCTTTGATGACATTTTTAACGTTTGTCATTTCTATTAAAGAAACATCAAATAATGTCGTATTTTCCATATTTCACCTCTTAAGTACAATGTTATTTTATCAAAAAGATATATAATTGACAAGTCAAGTAAAGATATAAATTATATTTCTAATAAATTATGGTGTTAAAATAATCCTAAAGCTATAATTACCATAGCCTGTTGCATGGTGATAATAAAAAATACCCGCTCCAACTCCACCATTGTATCGGCTATCTCATGCAATAAAAAGAATCATTTTAAAAAATAAAATAACTCACTTCATAATAATACTAGCTACTAGTTTTTCAATATTGAGTATTAAATTTAATTGATTCATAAGGTCCTGTTTCTCCGTTAGCATCGCTTAATATTCTTTGGAAAGTATTACTGTCATTTTCATTATAATTATATTCATCAAAATAATTATTATTTGGAAATTCAACTTTAATTAACATTTTTCCATCACTAATATTTACACCTTAGAATCCTGAATTATAGGTGCCATCAACAGCTATTTTTTATCCATTTTTATCCAGCATATGAGTCACTTGTATTATAATCGCCAAAAATCAAAGGTATTTCATGGACTTTGTTTTCATCTATTTCTGTTAATCCTTCATATAGACCTAAATCCCATAATTGATAACGATATTTTGGTATCCATACAAAATAGCTTTCGATTTTTTCTTCTGGTATTACTTTGCCAGCTAAATAATCTTCAGTTTTAAGTATTAGACTTCATGCTTCATTAAAAAAAAGAATGTATTTATCAGCATCAAATCTATACATTTGAAGATGCTTACAAATACATCTATGATTACATTGAAGGGTTATACGTATTCATTCTTCTATAGGGTAATTTTTACCTAATTAATTTGAATCTCGATTATAATTTTTAAAAACCCCCTCTATTTGTTGGCTAAATTATTGACAAAGTTCCGGTTAGGAAGATTAAAAATGTTATTCTTTTTTTCATCACTTTTATTCCTATTTCCTACATATTTTAACTATATCATTTTTGAAAATTTTTTTCAATTCATTACAAAGATAATTGATATGGATTAGTATGACTACCATCTCCACTAACTATTTTCACATTTGACTTTAAATATAAGACAGGATAACTTAATCCAAAATTTTGCTGTGTTGTAATATAAGAAGCCCCACGATTTATTGTTCCGTTACTATGAATATAAAACACATTACAATCATTGTCTGAATAGGAAGTTAATAACCATTGATTATTATTAACATAAAGAAAATTATTATTAAAACATTCATTATAACTACTATCATTCCAATTATACAATTCTTTATCTAAACACATTTCTCTATTTGTTGTAGCACCTCCGCTAGTTGCATATCCGTAATCACTTGGATACATTAATCCTATTTTTCCAAACCATGTAGTTAATCTTCCATTATAAACATTTGTATCTCTTTCATATGCATACCAATGATTTGTTAATCCAGTATTTTTATCAAAATATTCTTTTGTTCCACCTAAATTCCACAAAGTATTACCTATCATTTCTTTTGCTTCTGTTGTTAATCCATTGCTACTAAAATCACATGGTGTTATAGCTCCATTTTGTCCATATGGACATTCTCCTGTTGTTCTATTCCAATAGGCTCCTTCATTTAATACTTTTTGTAATGCACTATCTGTCCAATCATTACTTCCATATTCGCTTGTCGAAGATCCAGTTCCTGCTGCTTTATTATCCCAGCTATATTCTCCTATTGATTCATTTCTTATAAGCTTTAATCTTGTTTCTTTTTTGCCTGTTCCATCATCGACGTTGTTCATTACACCTATTATTCGCCATGGTTCATTATTGAATGTTACATAATTGTTTGGATTAGACCCTACATATCTTAAATTATTATCTACTGTATTATCAAACTTTAATTCATCTGTTTCACCTTTGGCTAATATTTCACAAGCTGCTGTATCAGGATTTAATTCACAGAATGTTGGCTCAGTATTTCTATAACTTGCTTTTAATGTTACTTTAGCACTCCATTTACTATTTTGTAC
>ERZ1643251.1885-NODE-1885-length-22520-cov-7.388560_pt1 | contig 22520 bp, 14 predicted proteins | sample MGYA00579261_ERZ1643251 | MGnify/ENA primary metagenome ERZ1643251 (study PRJEB29033, sample SAMEA4952267) | chicken gut metagenome | biome: Broiler Chicken; feature: Gastrointestinal Tract; material: Caecum | place: Ireland | collected 2018 | study: Broiler... | reverse complement strand
CGTGTATTAATATATCATAAAAATTAATAGTTGACAAATCTTAGAATGTCATTATTATTTTATTTGTCAAATTAACAATTAATTACTTTTTTCTTTTATTATTTTTTTGCATTTTTTTTACTTAAACTATAACTCATTAAAAGTACTAAAACTACAACTACTCCAAAAATAAAAGCTAAAACCGCACCTGTTGTATTACTTTCTACATTACCAACCCTTTCTTGATCAACTACATCTAAATTTCCATTATTAACTTCTTCAACTACATCATAAGGATTTTCACTTGCAATAAAAGAATCAATTGCTGATTTAATATCTTCATTATCACTAGAAGCATAACCATTGAAAATATATTTTCCAATTACCATATAAGGATAACCAGAAATTTCGTCACCGAATTTAGCGCCAACTTTTTCATATAAATCCCAGTTATCAGTATTATTTCCAACTTCATAAACGACAAAATTTACTTTATCTTTATAATCTTTTGCAATACTACCAAGATATGTTAATAATCTTTGACAATATCCGCATCCATTACCTCTAAATATATAAATGTTAGGTAATGATTCATCAAATTCTTTGTCTTCAACATCACAGGTTAATCCTTCAGTTTCACAAGCTTCATATAAGTTTTCTGTTTTTATTTCAGCTTTTACAGTTTGGCAAATAAAAAATGAACAAATCAAAAAACCTATAATAAATATTTTTTTCATTATTTTTACCACTCCTCAAACAAAGTATAACACAAAAATAAAAAAGAAGAACGTTTATTCCTCTTTTTTCACCATTTTTTCATAAAAGTAATATCTTTTCATAGCCGTTTCCTGATTATTTTTTAATAATTCATCAGCCATTTCTTTATTTTTTATAATTAATGATTTATAACGCACTTCTCTTTGTAAAAATTCTTGATATTTATTAAAATCCGGAGTTTTAGAATCAATGTATAACATTTCATCTTCAGGTTTATAACGCATTAATATTGTATATCCACATTCTACAGCTAATTTTTGCTCTTCAGTTGTACAACTCATACCACCTTTAATACCATGTTCAATACATGGAGCATAAGCAATTATGATACTAGGCCCATTATGCTCCATAGCTTCTTTATAAACCTTTAAAGTTTGCATCATATTTGCTCCTAAACTAATACTAGCAACGTAACAATTAGGGTAACTCATTGCTATTCTAAACAAATCTTTTTTATGAGATTTTTTACCTAAATCAGCAAATTCAGCTACTTGACCAATATGACTAGATTTACTCATTTGTCCACCAGTATTAGAATAAACTTCAGTGTCTAATACTAAAATTTTAATATTTTTCTCACTTGATAAAACATGATCTATTCCGCTAAAGCCAATATCGTAAGCCCAACCATCTCCCCCAATTGCCCAGACAGTCCTAGCAGGAATATAATCTAATAAATCATTTAATTCTTCACCTATATTTTCGTTTTTTAATTGTTCTTTTATTTCTTTAGTTAAAGTATAATCATTTTTATTATTTAACCATTGTTGATATAGTTTTTTGATATTCAAAGAAACAGTATCCATTTCTTCCATCATAATTTTAGCTATTCTTTCGCGTTTATTTTCATATGATAAATACATTCCATAAGCAAATTCAGCATTATCTTCAAATAAGCTATTAGCCCAAGGTATAGTATATGGAGTCGAAGGTGCACTACCACCATAAATAGATGAACAACCTGTGGCATTAGCTAAAACAATTTGTTCTTTAAATAACTGAGTTAAAAGTTTAATATAAGCAGTTTCTCCACAACCAGCACAAGCTCCAGAAAAAGCAAAGCCTGGTTTTAATAATTGACTACCTTTAATTGTATATTTTGGAAATATTTTAGGATTTTCATAATCTTCAAAATATTTATTAGCTTCTTGTTGTTTTTCTTCATCATAACTACCTAAATACAAAGCCTTTTTATTATTTTTACCTGGACACACTTTTACACACAAACCACAACCTGTACAATCTGCTTCTGATATACTAATAAAATAATTATAATCACTTGCTCCTAAAGCAACTGGTTTTGTTGAATCTTTGACTAAAAAAGGTCTAATAACAGCATGAGGGCAAACAAAAGAACACATGCCACATTGAATACAGTTTTCAAAAATCCATTTAGAAACTAAAGAAGAAACTTTTCTTTTTTCATTATAAGCCAATCCTCCAGTAAACTCTCCTTTAGATATTGGCAAAACATCTGTAACTGATAATTCATTACCCAATCGAGCATTTATTTTACCAATAATATCTTTATTATTAACTTCTTCATTAATTAATTTTTTAGGCTCTGTAACTATTATTTTACTAACCATATTTAAAGCATCACTAATTGCATTTTGATTATTCTTAACAACTTCATCACCTTTAGTTTTAAAACTTTCAGCTATTGATTTATTTAATTTTTCTAAAGCGTCAGTTTCTCCTAAAAGATTTAAAATTATTATTTCCATAATTTTACTTATTTTTCCAGGCAAATGATTTTTCATTGCTATTTTATCAGCATCAATAGTTAAAATCCTAATTTTCTTTTTTATTATATTATCTATATCTTTTGCTGATATTTTTTCTAAACATTTTTGATTATCTTTAGTATTAATAAGTAAAACACTATTATCTTTAGCTTTATCCAAAAGTTCATATTTTTGAAAATATTCATCTTTCGTAACAACCGTTAAATCAGAAGCTGTAACATAGTAAGGAGCATTTATTTTTTTATTTCCTATTCTTAAATGACTAACAGTTACTCCCCCACTTTTTTTAGAATCATATTCAAAATACCCTTGAACATAATTTTTTTCGCCCATTATATTCATGATATCTTTACTAGCAGAAACCATCCCATCTGAACCAAAGCCAAAAATTTCTATTTCATATGTATTTAAATCGATATTATATTCTGTAGTTTCTAAACTAGTATGATTTAAATCATCATTTATTCCAATAGTAAAATTATTTTTCAAATTACTTTCTAACATTTCATAAACAGCATAAATGTCTTTTGGAGTAGTGTTTTTACTAGATAATCCAAAACGACCACCAACAATACTAATATTTTTATCTTTAAGTGTCGCTACTACATCTAAATAAAGTGGTTCACCAGCACTTCCCGATTCTTTAGTCCGATCCAAAACAGCTATTCTTTTTACAGATTTTGGTAAAACTTTTTCCAAATATTTTTTGCTAAATGGACGATATAAATGAACAATTATACAGCCAATTTTGTTTCCTTTTTGTATCTCTTTTTCAACCACCAATTTAATCGTATCTGTAATACTTCCCATAGCAATTATAATATTTTCTGCTTCATTATGGCCAAAATATTCAAAAGGAGCATAGTGTTCATCGGTTAAAGTATTTATCTTTTCCATATATTCATTAACAATATCAGGAATATCATCATATAATTTACTTCTTGCTTCAACACTTTGAAAATAAATATCTTCAGTTTCTGACATTCCAAATTGTTTAGCCTTTTCAATATTTAAACTTCTTTCTTTAAATTCTCTTAATTTTTCTTGATCAATTAACGCAATTAAATTTTCTCTATTTAAAGTATCAATAACATTTAATTCATGACTTGTTCGAAAGCCATCAAAAAAATGTAAAAAAGGTAATGATCCTTTAATACTTGCTAAATGAGCAACTGCCGCTAAGTGATAGGCCTCTAACACATTAGAACTAGCAAGCATACAAAATCCAGTTTGTCTTGTCGCATAAACATCTGAGTGATCTCCAAAAATAGACAAAGCATGCGTTGCAACAGTTCTTGAAGCCACATGGATAACTCCAGGCAAACATTCACCTGCCATTTTATACATATTAGGAATCATTAACAATAATCCCTGACTTGCTGTAAAAGTAGTAGCTAAAGATCCTGCTAAAAGTGCCCCATGCATTGCGCCAGCCGCACCTGCTTCTGACTCCATTTCTGTAACATGAACTATATCATTAAAAAGATTTTTTACTTTTTTACTACTTAATGAATCAACATTACTAGCCATAGGACTAGATGGTGTTATGGGATAAATAGTTGCAACTTCACTAAAAAGATAAGCCATTAATGAACAAGCCTTATTTCCATCAACAATTTGTTTCACTGTATCACTCCTATTCTTTTCAATTATACCATGTATTAAATTCTTTTTCCAAAATATTTTCTTAAAAAAAAAGAAGTTTTACCTTCACAAAAAATTACTTTTTAACTTCTTTTTCCGTTTCTTTAACTATATAAATAGGTCTTTTTTTGGTCTCTAAATATGTTTTAGCTAAATACTCTCCAAAAATTCCCATAAAAAATAACTGAATTCCACTAACAAATATTATAATACAAGCAAGACTTGGCCACCCCTCGGCCGGATCACCCCACATAATTGTTTTAAAAATTATAACAATAATCATAATAAATGCCACTAAACAAAATAAAATTCCTAAAAAAGCAGCAATAGTTAATGGAACTGTTGTAAAGGCAACTATTCCTTCAACAGCATATTTAAATAATTTCCAAAATGACCATTTTGTTTCACCAGCAACACGTTTTACATTTTCAAATTCTAACCATTTAGTTTTAAAACCAACAAAACTCCATAGTCCTTTAGAATAACGATTATATTCTCGGCAAGATATTATAGAATTAACCATTTGTCTAGTCATCAATCGATAATCTCTTGCTCCATCAACCATTTCTACTTTGCTCATATGATTGATTAATTTATAAAAGCGACGTGCAAAAAAACTTCTAATTGGTGGTTCGCCTTTTCTATTAACTCTTCTTGTTCCAACTGAATCATATCCATCTTCTTCAATATATTTTAACATTTCAGGAAGCATCTTAGGAGGATCTTGCAAATCAGCATCCATAAGAGTTACATAATCACCAGTCGAATAATCTAAACCTGCTAACATAGCTGCTTCTTTACCAAAATTTCTTGAAAAAGAAACATAACGAACTCTTTCATCATTTTGATTTAATTCTTTTATTATCTTCAAAGTATTATCTTTAGAGCCATCATTAACAAAAATAAATTCAAATTGATAATTTGCCATATTTTCTGCAACTTTTGTTATCTCTTTGTAAAACAATGGTATTGATTCTTCTTCATTAAAACAAGAAACAATTACACTAATTTTTTTCATAAGCCACTTCCTAAAATTATTTTTACATAAATACAAAAGAAAAGCAATAATTTTTACTTTTCTTCTTTTTCAAAATTTAATTTTTCTTCCACTACAACTAAAGGACGATGCATCACGCGCTGATTAATTTTTAAAATATACTCTCCAAGAAAACCGATAAAAAATATTTGTAATCCACCAAGTAAAAACACGCCAATTATTAAAGGTGCTATTCCAGCTTGAAAATTATTCCAATTGCATAGCTTCAAAATTAAATATACAATAGCAATAATAAAAGATACAAATGAAACCATGAACCCTATAATAGTAGCTGCTCTAAGTCCAATTTTAGTATAAGAAGTAATTCCAAGCATCGCTCCATCATATAAACGATACCAATTATTACTGGATTTTCCTCTCTCTCTTTTAGGTTGTGTAAAAGGTATTTCTTTTCGCTCAAAACCTAATTCCGATACAATTCCTCTTAAATATGGTTCAGGATCATCCAATTCTTTTAAAACATTTATAAAAGCTTTATCATATAAACCAAAACCAGTAAAATGTTCAATTTGTTCTACTTCTGAAAATTTCTTAATTAATTTATAATATATACTTCTTAATAAATAAACTAATTTACTTTCTTTGCTTTTATTTTTTATACCAATAACAATTTTATAACCTTTTTCCCATTCTTTAACAAATTTTGGAATCATTTCCACAGGATCTTGAAAATCAGCTGCAACACTTATTGTACAATCTCCAGTTGTATTTATTAAACCAAAATAAGGACTATTAAATTGTCCAAAATTTTGAGCATTAAAAATAGCTTTTACATTTTTATCTTTTTCACAAATTTTTCTAATTAAATTTCTTGTATTATCCTTTGATTTATTATCTATAAATAAAATTTCATATTGATAATTAGGCAAATCTTTTTTAAAAGTATCTTTTAAAGCTTGATACATTAACATAACATTTTCTTCTTCATTGTACGTTGGTACCATTATACTTATTGTTTTCTTTTTATTCATAATACATCTCCATAACTAAATCTTCTTTTGTTTCCATACTATTTATTTTTAAATAGTTATTATCTAAATTAAAATCATCATTTGTTTTATAAATTGCTACATAATCATAATTATTAGTATTTTCAGTCCATATTTTTATTGTATATTCTTTATATTGTTGCAAATCAACATCTAAATATAAAAAGGAATTATCTTTTAATACTTTAGTTGAAATTGTTTTTTCTAATACCAATCCATCTTGATTCATTATTTCTATTTTTAACAAAGAATAATTATCTCGATTATAAGTTCCAAATTTAAATCCTATTTTATAAACATTATTTTTTGGAACTACAATTTGCTCTACATAATTATTTTGCAAAGCAAATGGAACTAATAAACCATATGAATTATTATATTCGGCCAAATCTTTATCCAAAATTTTTTCAGCATCATCAATATATCCTTTTTTTAACCAAATTTTATAATTATTGTCAAACGTATAATTATTTATAATATAATTATTAATTTTTGGCATAAAATCTTTATATTTATAACCCCATACTTCATCATAAGGATTATATAATATTATATTGGAACTTACTTTTTGTAAATTAGCTAAATATTCATCCTCATAAATTTCAGCAAACCAAGGAACCATTCCGGAAAATCTTCCATAAGGATCTAAATCCAAATTAATATATATAGGTGTGTTAACATTAACACTAGAAAAATATTCATCATTATTAAGTTTTTTTAATAATTCATAATACCGAGTATTAGTATTATTTTCTAATTTAAAAGAAATTATATATTTACTACAGTTTTTAATAAAAATCACAAAAATAATTAAAACAATTATACCCCATTGTTTTTTATTTAATTTATTGCAACTATATAAAAAACTAATAATAGCTAATGCATAATAAGGAATAGCGTGAAAGTTTTCAAAGCTACGATTTCCTCCTAATAAAACAAATAATAGAAGTAATACAGCAACTATTTTTTCTTTTCGCCAACAATTATAAAAAAAGAAAATTACCGCAATTGCTAAAAGTAAATATAAAATATTTATAAAATTAAAATTAAAATAAGCTGGTAAACTTAATAAAAAATTAGGAATTATAAGTAAAATAGTTTTTAAAGGATTAGATGAATACCCATTATATTTAGAATAAACTTCTGTATTTAAATAAAAAGCCTGCTTATAACATTCAAGTAATGTTCCCGTAAAAAGTAAATACATTAAAAATAAAATAACTAAACCAAATCCAACAATAATTAGTAATTTATATTCTTTAAAAAAATGCTTAAAATAATTCCAAAAACTTTTCTTATTATTTTTTAAATAATATTTTATATCTAAATAAAATAAAGTTAAAACCGCAATAAAACATGGAATTATTGAAACAAATGCTGATCCAATAGCTATTACCATAGCTAAAGGAATTAAAATTTTACCTAAAGTATCTATTTTTTTATTTTTATAAAACAAAACAATTTCTAAAAAAATAATTACCAAACATTGCGACTCTATATGCTCAGACAAAACAGTAGTTCCATAAAAATCTGGCACTGACATATAGACAATATAAAGTAAAGGATATAAAATCATTGGCAATTTACCAATATCTTTATTATATCTTATAAACATACCAGCCCAAATAAAAGCTAATAAAAAATACATACATAATCTAAAGCCAACTATGCTATTAACTCCCAAAAGAGCAAACGGAGCAAAAATATAATAAGTAAAAGGTAAATGTTGCGAAGCAAAATCTTTGTAAATAAGTTTACCTTCGCTAACAAACTTAGCACCTAGCATAACATCGCCTTCATCAGTAAACTCACCAACATTTTTATACATTAAAAGTAAACAAAATGATAAAACAAAAATACCCAAAGATATAAAAACAATTTTATATTTTTTTACAAACTCAATTATACTAGTATTTTGTTTTTTAAAACTAAAATATTTATGTCCAAACCAACTTATTAAAGTTGTGATAATTAAATTTAATAAACCAGCTAAATATGGACTAATATTAAATATTTCTTTAAAACAAAATAATGTGCCCATTCCTATTAAGTAACTTAAAATATAAACAGAAATAAATTTTAAAAGTTCTTTACTAGCTTTTTCTCGGCTTTTAAAAGTAAAATAACGATTCCATAAATAGCTGTGTAATACACCTATTATTGTTGAAAAAGTATTAGCTATTAAATAATTAATATTTAAAAACAACAACAAAGCATATAAGCCATAACCAACTACAGTATTTAAGCCACCTACAAATAAAAATCTTATTTCTTGTCTTTTAAATAATTTTTCTATCATAAATTTACCCTCTCTTATTATTTTGCTCAATTATGTTTAAATATAATTCATAATTTTGTCTATTTTTTTTAACAACTACATGAAGAATTACACCAGTAACAAATAAAAGTAAAGCAAAAACGTAAATGAAGCCACTTACTATTAAAGTAGGAAACCTATTAACTAAACCAGTTTTAAAATAATCAACAAAAACTGGAACTACTAAAATTGTTGCCATTATTGCTAATAAAAGAGAAATAGAGCCAAAAAAACCAAACGGTTTATATTCCTTAAATAAAGTAACAATTGTTTTTAAAACCTTTAAGCCATCTTTATAAGTATTTAACTTAGAAACACTTCCTTGTGGTCTATCCCGATAGTTTACCGGAATTTCAACAATTTTAAAATTTTTATCAACAGCATGAATCGTCATTTCCGTTTCTATTTCAAACCCTTTAGATAAGACAGGAAAACCTTTAACAAATTCATAACTAAAAGCTCGATACCCAGTCATTATATCTTTAATATTATTATTAAATAAATGATTAATTAACCATCTAACTATCCTATTTCCAAAATTATGAAATAATCTTTTATTTTCTTTAAAATATGTTGAAGATAATCTATCTCCAATTACCATATCTGCTTTACCATTTAATATTAATTCACACATTTCCTTGGCGTTTTCAGCAGGATATGTATCATCGCCATCTATCATCAAATAACACATTGCATCTATTTCTCTAAACATTGCTCTTATAACATTACCTTTACCTTGCCGATATTCATAACGAACTGAAGCGCCAGCTTGTCGAGCAATTTGATCAGTATTATCTGTTGAGTTATTATCATAAACAAAAATTTCTGCATCTGGTAAAACCCTTTTATAATCTAAAACAACTTTTCTAATAGTTTTAGCTTCATTATAACAAGGAATTAAAACAGCTATTTTTAATTTATTTTTCATACTTCTTTTTCCTTCCTAACAATTTAACCTTTATTATATATCCAATAGTCAAAAATTCAAACATTAAAAGTAAAGGATAAGCTCCAGATAAATACATATATCTAATTGAAAAACAAGAAGAAACTTCATTATAAGAAACACCTAATATCAAAACAAATAAACTCAAAATTATAGATAAATTAATTAACCATATTTGCAATAATTGATAATTCTTTCTATTTATAATAATCTTAATAGTCATAAAAATATAAAGTAATACTGATATCAAAAATACAATTGGATTAATTAATTTATATATTTTTCCAATTAAATTTAATCTTCTTTCATAACGTTTAGTCAACAAATATATATCGTCATACTTAGAATTAGCAAATTTTTCATTAAAATTATACACAATATTATTATCAAGGTTACCTGAATTAGGATCACTAAAATTAACAATATATTCTTTATTTGTAGTTAAATTAATAATCTTTATGTATAAACTACTTGTATTTATTTCAAATTTTTCATTTATAAAATATTTATCTAATGATTTATTGGTATCATCAATTACTTGACCAGCTTCATTTTTAAGATCTATACCATGAATAAAGTTATCATTAGTATCATATAATTCTAATTTTAATTTATCTTCATTTTTAGAATAAATATAACCATTTATATAAGCATTTACTTTAGAGTCATAAGCAATCGTATTGGCCAAAGCTTCAAATTGTTCAATGCCAATTTTTTCATCATCTACACTAGCAGAAGAAATTGTTTCAACTTCTTGAAAAGTTACTAAATATTTACTTATTTTTAAAATTGCATTTATAATTTGTGAAAAATAACTTGATTGATAAGGTGCCATCAATGATGAAGGCATCACTGCGATTGTTTCAACATTATTATTTTTTATATATTCCTCTATTTCTGAACTAGCTTTAGTATAAAAATCAGCTGCCATAGTTGCATTTTGATAATATCCAGCCATAGAAACAGCATCTCTTAAAGACCAAAAAAACCAACCATTTTCAACTTCATTATCATTTGGATTCATATCCATTTTTGACCATTTATCCAAACTAATTTCCAATTCATCTTTAATACTATTTATAGTAGGGCTCATTTCATATAATCTATTAATTTTACTACGAGGTGCCGCTACTTTATCGGTAATATTTTCATCATCAATTTTATATATACTTTGCATAATTGATTTAAAAGGTTTTGCATTTAATTCATTAGTTGTAAAAATGCCATAATAATTATAATTAATCAAAGAAATTCCAATATTTGTTAAAATTAAAATTAGTATAGGAATTACATACGAAAAAGCACTTAAACTAAGCTTTTTTATTTTTATTCTTTTAATTATTAACACAATAGTTATTATTAAAACAAATGGATATAACCAGATTGCATCCTCTCTTGTATTAACAAAGGAAGCAAGAATTATACCGCCTAGTATCAAATTTATAATACCTATTTTATTTTCTTTTATTCTTAAATAAGCATTAAAATATACACCGAAGATAATTAAAACTTGAGATAAAGTCATCCCATTTCTGTATAATCTTTGTAAAGTCCACTGAGCATAACTTACCGGGTTAAATAGTAAAACTAAATATATTAAAAATAAAACTTTTTTATCTTTTTTTTCATTCCAAAAAGGTTTTATAGAATAAATAAAAAAGATACAACTAAATGTATAAAACAAATTAGCTGAATTAATATAAGATATTCCAACAAAATTAGATACTGCTAAAAAAAATGGAAAAAACATACCTTTTACTAAAGTGTATTGGGAGTAAGTTCCTAACCAATCACCATGTAATAAACTATATCCCATGTTAACCATCATTAAGTCATCATGAACTCCATTAGTTATACCAAAAATAGGAATACAAGATACCATTATTTGTTTAATTAATGCAAAAAACAAAATTAATATAATAAACCAATTTTCTTTAAATACAATTTTCATCTTTTCCATTTTTTCACTCTCAACTTTACTTTTTTATTATTCTTTTTAATTTACGATAAACTTTTTTAATTAATTTAACATTTGAATTTTGACTTTTTGGCCAAAAAGTTACATCGGGTAATCCATTACTTATTTTAACTAATTCAGCATTTTTTTCAAAAGCTTTTTTAGTATAAGATAATTTTATATTTGTATTCGCTTTCTTTTTATTTTTATAAAATTCATTAAAATGAACAATAAAATCTTCAAAACCTTTTTCTAAAGGATAATTTTGCATATATTTTATTCCAGCTTTACTCATTTTATCTTGCATTTCTGAATTTTCTAAAATTGTCAACAAAGCATTTGCTATTGCTTCTGGTTCACTATCTGCTAATATGACTCCTTCATCAGGAAAATCATACAAATTATTTTCTCTATACAATTCTACAACTGGTAAACCTGCAGCCATCATTTCAAATGGCGTTCTAGATGGATTTGATGCACTCATACAAAGTCCAACCATACATTTATTAAAAAGTTCATTGCATTCAGCAACTGAAATTATACCCAATTGTTCCACTTCTAAATTGTTTATAACACTAGGTACAGAACCATATAAATAAATTTTTACATTAGGCATTTTTGCTTTAACTATTTGCAAAGCTTTTAATGCAATAGTGTCGCATCTTCTAGGTTTATCAGGTTGAAATATAAAACAAATAGCATTTTCCTTTTTTATATTATCTAACTTTTTATAAACATTTAAATCAGCACAAAAAGGGAAAAAATCGGTTTGCAAATGATATTCTTCCTGCATTTTATGAGAAAGCCATTTACCTATTGTTATTCCATAAAAACCATATTTATATGTATTTTCTGCTTCTATATAAGTAGATCCAACTGGATAAAAATACGGTTCAAAATCCTGAATAAAATATGCTTTTTTCAAACAATTTATTTTATTAACTATTGGAGCACTATTCCATGAAGTGGCAACCACACAATCATACTCTTTTAATGGATTATTCCAATCCGCAAAAACATCACCATGAAATTCACCATAATATTCATTTATCATGTTATATAATTCTTGAGGAGTATGACGATTAAAATCGCCTATATAAACATCACAATGATAACCATCTTGAATTAAAGCCGTAATATTTTGAAAAATAGTTCGGTGTCCCCCACCACCTTTTAGTAATGCTGGAACAAACCAAGCAATATTTCCTTTAGTGCCATTATTTTTTTCATCTTCAATATAACCCATCATTCTTCTCCTTATCATTTGTTTTTTTACTAAATCTTCAGCCAAATTATATTTTCTTCTTATCATTTCTTGTATTTCAAAAACTTCTTTATACTCTTTATCGCGAATTTCTAATGTTGAAGCAGAAGCACCATGTTTTCGAAAATAATTTAAAGGTTGTTTAGTAAATGCAATATCACCTTTTTCTAAAAATTTAGCATATATGTACCAGTCACCTGCAATTTTATAATTTTTTGCTTCTTCAAAAATCTTATCTAAATCTTTATCATTTTTCCAAACAACGGATGAAACATTTAAAATTGTATTATTGTTACTTAAATAATTTATTACTTCATCCTTACCATTATTAACATAATCTTTTTGCCATCTATTCGTATGAAAGATATCACACCAATCCTGACAATTTAAAGCCGTAACATTATCATTATCATCAATTCGTTTAGATTCAGAATAAAACAAAACAAGATTTTTATTCTTTTTAAAAAAATTTAAAGCTGTTTCTAAAAATAATGTGTTTGAACTATCATCAGCTTCGGCAATCCAAACATAATCACCACTTGCTTCTTTTAAACCTTTTTGCCACTGAGCAAAAACACATCCTCCGCTATTAATTTTATTAGGGATAAATTTAACATTTATTTTTGGATACTCTTTTTTAATAATATCAATTTTATTATTAATAATTTCGACACTATTATCAGTTGAAGCATCGTCTAAAATAATTAATTCATATATAGGAATTGTTTGCAACAACACTGAATCAATTCGCTCAATTATATATTTAGAGTAATTGTAATTAGGTATAATTACAGATATTTTGGCATTACTTTTTACTTTATTTTTTTTTTCTTTATAAATATTTACTTTCATTGTTTCCTCTCCAATACATATGGTTCATTTTTACTAAAACAAGGATTATAAAATGGATCATCAAATATAATTTTTCCCCATTTATTTAAAACATAATTTCTTTCTTTAGCAGTTCTTTTAATTTGTTCTTTCGTTTTATCTATTCCCCTAGTTTTAGATTCATAATGATAAAGTTTAACGTGTCCAAGATAGACATTATAATAATTTTTATTTAAAAGGCGAATATTTAACTCAACATCATTAAAATTATTGACTAAATGTTCATCCATTCCACCAACTTCAAGATATTTTTCTTTAGAAATCATTGAACAAGCAGCAGTTACAGCAGAATAATTTGTTGGCATATTTAATTTACCAAAACTATAAGGATAATTTTCTGGTAGTAAGGCATAAGCATGTGCAGCCATACTCCTAATCCCAAGAATTACTCCACCATGTTGTATAGTATTGTCAGGAAATAAAAGTTTTACTCCAACCATACCAATATGTTTTTGAGAAGCATAACCGACCATTTCTTCCAAAAAAAGAGGACTAATTACTTCTGTATCATTATTCAAAAATAATATATACTCTCCTTTAGCTTTTTTAACAGCTTCATTCATCAAATATGCAAAATTGAAAGGACAATTTAAATCCATTACAGAAAAATTATCATATTTTTTTTGATATTCTTTAAAAAACTCAAAAGTTTTTTCTTCGCTACTATTATTATTAACAATTAAAATATCAAAATTCTTATAATGCGATTTATTATAAATAGAATCAACGCACACTTTTAAAGTATCAACATAATCCTTTGTTGGAATAATAATAGTTATATGTAGATTATTTGTTTTATAATGAACTATATAAGTACCATCATTATTACTAGTTACTGTAGCATTTATTTTTCTTCTTTCTAAAGCAGCTAAAATAGCCCTTTCACCAGCACTAATAGCGTACTCTTTTTCTGCTATACTTTCAGAAGTTGAACCAGGAATAATCCGCCAATGATAAAGAATTCTTGAAATATGTTCAATATGCTTTGCTTGTTCCGTTAATCTTAAAAACAAATCATAATCTTGAGCACCATTAAATTCTGAACGTTCATAACCAACCTTTTTTAATAAGCTTTTCTTAAAAACAGTAAAATGACAAATATAATTATTTGATAAAAGAGTATCAGGCGCAAAATCACTTTTAAAATAAGGAGTACATCTTTGTCCATCACTATCTAATTTATCTTCGTCCGAATAAATAAAATCAGTTTTATTATTTTTATTTATTTTTTTAACAACTTGATAAAGAGCATCAGTCGACAAAGTATCATCATTATCAAGTAAACCTATAAATTCACCTTTAGCTTTAGAAAAACCAGTGTTAGTAGCTTCTGAAATATTACCATTTTTCTTTCGGTAAATAACTTTAATTCTTTTATCTTTTTTTTCATATTCTTTTAAACAATTTATCGTTTCTTCTTTCGTAGATTTATCATCAACTAATAATAATTCCCAATTTTTATACTTTTGATTAATAACAGAATCAATACAAGCACTTAAATAAATAGAATCAACATTATAAACAGGAGTAACAATTGAAATTAAAGGATTATATTTAAATTTAGCTTTACAATCAGGATCTGGTTGTTCCAAAATCCATTTTAAATAATCTTCTTTTAAATAAGGATAATAATAATTATGATTTTTACTAATCTTTTTAAATTTTACTTTAATTTGTAATAATTTAAATTTAAACATCCCAAGAATTTTATTAATTATTCTTTTAAATTTAGATGTAGAAAGTTTAACCAATAATTCTTTTTCTTTATTATGAATCAAAAATATTTCTATTTTTCTAGCGTTATAAGGCAACAAAACTTTATAATTAAAATATAGTAATTCATTAATCATGGCAACTCTTGGTTTTATTAAATTACCATCAACAACAAAATTTAATTTTAAACCATTATTTTTAAAAATTCCAATTATCTCTAACATTGGATTATTAACGCCAGAAACTGTTAATTTTTTTATTTCAACAACTTTATTTTTTTTCATAAGTACTCCTTTATTTACCTTGATATTTACCCTTTATTCCTTTTTTAAAATCTCTATATCCCTTATACATCATAATTAATTTTTTTATTTTATTTTTTTCAAAAGCAATTATTCTTTTTACTTGACCTTTTTGCACTCTTATTAAATGTTCACAATAAGCTGGAAACTTATCATGATACATTTTATAAATATACAAATTATTTCTTACTATATAATACCTTCTAATCGGGCCATGATTATAACATGGATATTCTTTCCCAAATAATTTATGAATTTTTAAATCACCTAATTGATGCGGCATTTTTATTCGATTTAATCTTAAAGTTTTAAAACCATGCGTATTTAAATTCATGCAATACTCTGTATCCACACAATCAATAAAAAGCCAATCTTTAAATCCTCCTATTTGTTGATAAGCCTTTAAATTAATGATATTACCAGAAGTCATTATATCAATCATTTCTTCTGCCTCAACATCTTTAATAATTTCATCACTTTTAATATCATGATAAGGTGATATTAAACCAATTTTTGAACAATTATGTGTTTCTAAATATTTTTTTAATGAATTAATTATATCAGAAGTAATTTGACTATCTTGATCTAGTGTTAATAACCATTCAAATTTTTCTTTAATTGCTTCTTTTGCTCCTTTATTTAAAGCAAAAGCAATTCCTTTATTTTCATATAATTTTAAATATTTAATTTTATCAGTCTCTTTACACCGAATTACATCATCTTCTGAATTATCAACAATAAAAAGACGATCTACGCTAGAAATTATCTTTTTTATATTTTGAATATTTTTTTCACTTGGATTATAAAAAACAATAACAGCCGCTAATTTCATGTTATACCTCTTCTGCAAAACCTTTTTCTAATTTTCTAAATATTAAATACCCCAAAACAAGAATTATTAAAGAAATAACTCCAACATATATTAACGATCCAATATTAGGCATTGTTTGATTATAAAAAATATTACGATAAGCATCAATTAAATGAGTCATTGGATTCAAATATAAAACCCATCTGATTTTCTCGGGAAACATATCAGCCGTATAAAGAATAGGTGTTGCATAAAACAAAAGATTTACAATAAAACTAACAATATATTCAACATCTCTTACATAAACATTAATTGCACTTAAAATAAATAATAGTCCTAAACTTAAAACGCTTTGAATAATCGCAACAATTGGCAACCACAAAAGTTGAATACTTATTCCAATCCCGCCAAAAATAACAAATATTAAAATAATAACACAAGATATTAAAAAGTTTATTAACCCTGCTCCAACAACGCTTATTGGAAGAATTTCTCTAGGAAAATAAACTTTTTTTATAATTCCTCCATTTATCCAAACACAATTACAGCCAGTTGTTATACATGTAACAAAAAAATTCCAAGGAATAATTGCAACGATTAAAAAAATCAAATAATTAGGAACCTGAATACGCATAATATAAGGAAAAACTATAGCATATACAACCACCATTAAAAGCGGATTTAAAAATGACCATAATATTCCTAAAAAAGATCCTTTATATTTTCCTCTAATTTCTTTTTGAATATTAGTTTTTAATAATTCACGATATTGATAAAGATTTTTAAAAACAGTCATTTTTTCACCTACACTTTTCTAAATATTTTGGAATTACCTCTTTAGGAGTAGCATCCATTTCAACTTCACCATCATAAATCCAAATAGCTCTTGTACATAAATTTTCAATTTGATCAAGACTATGGCTTACAATAACGATTGTCTTATCACTATTTTTTAATTCTTCTAATTTTTTAAAACACTTTTCTTGAAAATGCTGATCTCCTACTGCTAAAATTTCATCAATCAAAAGAATTTCTGCATCAACATTAATAGCAATAGAAAATGCAAGTCGCATATACATTCCAGATGAATATGTTCTAACTGGATTATCAATAAATTCTTTTAATTCAGAAAACTCAATTATATCATTTAATCTTTTATCTATTTCTTCTCTAGTTAATCCAAAAATTGCCGCGTTAAAATAGATATTTTCTCTTCCCGTAAAATCTTGATGAAAACCAGCTCCTAACTCTAGTAATGATGTTAATTTGCCTCTTGTAATTACTTTACCTTCTGTTGGATAAATTATTTTTGTCATTAATTTTAAAAGAGTTGACTTTCCAGAACCATTTACACCAATCAAACCAACCGTTTCACCTTTTTTAATTTTTAAATTAATATTTTTTAAAGCTGTAAATTCTTCACTCTTATTTCTTTTCCAAAAAAGCATATGTTCCTTTAATGTACTAGCTTTATCATAATATATTTTAAATTTTTTTGTTACACCAATTACTTCAATCGCGTAAGGGTTTGTAATTTCTTTCATAGTTCACCTCATTATTAATCATTATTAGTATACCAAATATGAATAGTAATATCAATTTTTATAGTTTTTTCAACAAAAAAAGTTACAAAATTATTATAACTTTTTTATTTTTCATAAACAATCAATTCATGTTGAGCTCTTGTGCAAGAAACATAAAACAAATTTTTATCCTCTTTATCATAATAAGAACTATCATCCTGATAAACAATAACACTATCAAACTCTAATCCTTTAGCTAAATAAGAGGGTATTATCAATAAATTTTTATTAAATTCTTTAGTAGTGCTTAAAATACAAGAAACCAAATAATCATTTTTTATTTGTTCATAGAGTTCTATAGCTTTCTGTTCATCTTTAGTAATTATAGCTACATTTTGATACTTATTTTTTAAATAACTTATATCATCATTTAAATTAAAACTATTGTGAATCAAAACCGGCGTTTTAGAAGACTTTCTTATTGCGCTTACATGATTTAAATTTAAAATATTATTTGTGTAATTAATTATCTCTGCACTAGATCGATATGTTTTATTTAATTCAATGTATTTACTTGGCCACAATTCCTCTAATTTTTCTAAACTTTTATATTTATAATACGGATTAATATTTTGATTAATATCTCCTAATATTGTAAAATGTGCTTTTTTAAAAATTTTACTTAAAATCTTATATTGCAAAAAATTATAATCTTGAGCTTCATCAATTACTATTTGCTCCATATATTTATCATACATGAATCCTTCTAATAAACCTTTTAAATAAACTAATAACAAAGCATTTTCATAGGAAATAATTTTATTATTTTTTAATTCTTTAATTTCCTTATCAGTTACCTTTTCTTTAAAATAAAAACTTTGAAAAAACTTTATTAATAATTGTTTATAATCTTTTTTTATTCCTAAACTATCCAAAAGTAATTTATGATAAGTTTTAACTTTTTTCTTGCTACCATTATAATTGGTTTCACTTAATTTTTCAGCCATCGCTTTTATACGTTCAAAAAATGGAAAATTATTATATTTTTGATGAAACATTAAATTAAGCTCATCTTTTTCATATTCAAAAATATGATTTTCAACAAAGCCGTGCGTAAAATTTGTATTTTCTTCCATATCTTTAACAAATTCTTCCATATCTCTTATTATTTCTTCACTTTGTTTATAAACAGCTAATCTTTTATTTTCCGCATTATTTTGATAATATCTTTTTAAAAAGTTCATAAAAGTTTCTACTTCTTTATATTCTTTTATAATTTTATTTAAATATTCATGAAAAGTAGTTTGTAAAGTATTTTCTTCCCCTAGTTCTGGTAAAACATTAGAAATATATTCACTAAAAATTTGATTTGGCGAAAAAATTAATACTTTTTCACTTGTTAAATTCGGAATTTTATAAAGCAAGAAAGCAATTCGGTGTAATGCGACACTTGTTTTGCCAGATCCAGCAATACCTTGAACAATTAAATTTTTGTCCTTTATATTTCTTATTACAGCGTTTTGCTCTTGTTGAATTGTATTAACAATATTTTTCATTTTTTCATTTGAATTTTCTGCTAAAACTTCTTGTAAAACATCATCATTAATATTTAAAGAATTATCGAAAACATGAACCAATTGTTGATCAACTATTTTGTATTGTCTTTTTCTTTTTAAATCACCTTTAATAGTTCCATCTAAGGATTCATAACTAGCCCTTCCCGTTTTATAATCATAAAACAAACTTGAAATTGGTGCCCGCCAATCATAAATATAATTTTCTGTTTCATTCTTTTTTAAATAAGTCATTCCAATATAAATATTTAAAGGTTTATTATTTTCTTCTTGAAAAACAATACTTGCAAAATAAGGTGAAGATTGAATTCGCATTAATTTTTGAAAATATTTTCTTTCATCTAGAAGTCTTTTAGCTTCCATTTCACTAGAAGTTCTAACGCTTGTAAGTTCTTGAACATCCATATCTCCTTTATTTTCCCAAACATACTTTTGAAAATCTTGTATTTGCTCTTGATTTTTAAAAATCTTTTGCTCCATTGCTTTAATTTTAGAATTTAAAAATGTACTTACTTCATTTAAATATTTTTGCTCTTTTACTATTTCCTTTGCTTCCATACTATCCTCCTTTTTTGAAAACGCAAAAAAGCTCGATCACTCGAACTTGCATATTGTTAAAATATAAAATGTAAATATTAAGTAAAAAGTCAATCTAATATTAGCATGATAAATATTTTTTGTAAAGACCAATTATTTAAAATTCAAGAAAAGAAACATACACTTTATTAAAATCAGTAACAGCTATGTCATATGTACAATTTAAGAAAAAGAAATTATCTTTACTTTCTAAAACTGTTGTTGAAATATTAGTACAAGAATTATCACCACTATTACAACTAATTCTTATTCCATTTTCTCCAGGCACAATATCCACATTAGCGTCCTCAGTTATTAATTCATTTTTAATTAAGTACTCCCTAACTAAAGATTTTTCATAAGTCAAGTAATCATCAGAATTAGCTCCAGTTTTTAAAACTAATTCTTTATAACCATCACTTGCATTAACACTTTCCAAAATCATTTCATTATTTTCATTTAAATTGTAAGATACAATATAACTAGCAATATAATTACTGCCATTCATTACCCTAGCAGGATTATATAAACAATCATACGAATTATTAGTGCAAGTATAATTTATTTTAACTAAATAACTTGGTTTAGAATTAATTAATCCATAATAAGTAGTTTCAGCAATTTCAGAACTAGCAATTGTTTCAGTATTAATTCCTAATTTTTCATAAATTGAATCTAAAAATGTTTGATTTACCGCATTACAAGGAACAGATAAATCAGTTATTTCATTATCATTTATAATAGCAATTATTTTAAACGTAAATTTATCATTTTCAATATAACCAATTGTCTTAGGAACTTTTAAACATTCTTCTTTTGTTGGACAAGTTATTTTTAATGTTGGTGTATAAGCAATATCATCAACAACTAGAACTGTTACTTCATCATTCCAAGTTTCTGAATTAGATTCATAATACTGTTTTAAAAGTGCCTTATAATCTAACGTCGATGTAGTATTTTGATCATTGTCTTTTTTATTAATATTAATCGTTATAATACTCATTATCAAACAAAATGCTATAACTATTAATAAAATTCCAAATATTTTTAATTTATCTTTACCCTTTTTCATCTTATCACCTATACTAAAATTTTATCAGTTTATTAACCAAAACTCAATAGCTTTTTTAATGAAATAAAGTCAATTATAAACTTCATAATTAAAAATAATACTAGCTATTATAATTTATTAAATATAACCCATCTTCACTATTATAAAAGGCATATTGATTATTAATAGCTATTAGTTCTCCAGGCATGCTATTATTTGAATCTGGAGCTAAAATTGCATGTGTTCTTTTCCATGTTCCATTTTCATTTTTAAAATATAACAAATATTTAGCATAAACATATGTATTATTAACTTTTTCTCTTTTAGAAGTTAAAACCACAAATTTATTATTTCCAAAATGGGTCATACTTTCTACATCTCCATACTCTTTATAAGTTTCAGGCGGAAAAAGAACATAATCTGTTGATCTATAACTAGCACTAGCAGGACCTACTGCAATTCCAAAAACATCACCATCATTACTAGCAACAACTTCCCATGCCTTTGTATTTGTATCAAGCGGTGTAAAATTATCGACTGCATATAATCTTTCTCTTACGACATCAGGAGGAGGCTCTATTAAACTTTCTACATCTGTAAAATATCTTGGATCTGAATCATTCCAACTAGAACTATAATTAGAATAACTACGATAAGAATAACCATCGTTAATATTATATGAATAATAATTTCTATCTGGATATCCATTACCATTTTCCGAATAAACATCAATACTTGCAGTTGCTGACCCTTGTATATATTGAATACGAATATGAACATTTGAAAAATTATCTATATTACTCCCAAATTGAACATTATTATAAGCTGTGAGATTATTACCATTAACTGAAATCATCATCGCGCCAGGCTTTTCATATTTAGTAGAACCAGTACTTTTATTCGCGTTCATTCCTCCAAAAACAATTCGATTATTATCTACTTTAGCCGCCATAAAAGGACCTCTTCCCAAAGCATTATAACCTTCTGTAATCCGAACAACTGGTCCAAAAGAAACAGAACCACTACCAGAAATATTAATAACTTGTCCATCAACATAAGAATTATTATATTTATACTTATATGCCTTAGTATCAGAATCATAAGGTATTTTACCAGTATTAAATATAACTACTTGACTCGTATTTAACGGCACAAATAGTCCTTTTACATAATTAGCAACCCTAATAACAGTTGGGGCACAACTATGAGTATTGCAAGTTTTAGAATCTTTTCCTGTACTACATATTGTATTGGTCTTTGTATCTTTCATTTGATATGCTCGGTATTGGATTCCTCCACCACATGTTTTACTACATGCTCCATAAGTACTTTCAATATAGATTTTACTTTGATTACTACAATCTTTATAAACTGTGTATTTGGCTTCTCGATTAACTATAT
>ERZ1643251.1884-NODE-1884-length-22555-cov-36.050489_pt1 | contig 22555 bp, 16 predicted proteins | sample MGYA00579261_ERZ1643251 | MGnify/ENA primary metagenome ERZ1643251 (study PRJEB29033, sample SAMEA4952267) | chicken gut metagenome | biome: Broiler Chicken; feature: Gastrointestinal Tract; material: Caecum | place: Ireland | collected 2018 | study: Broiler... | reverse complement strand
ACGACTAGAACCCCTGTTTTCGCTTCATGAAAACAGGGGTTCTTCGACAGTCTGAAACACCCCCGGACCAATCGGTCCGGGGGTGTTCGGTTCCCTATGAGGTTTTGTGCTCAGCGGGGTGTGAATTAGTGCTTGCGCTTACGGGCAACCACAACCACAGCCACCAGAGCCACCACGCAGACAACCACCACGATCACGGGCACCATCACGTTGTTGGTGTCGCCGGTCGGAGCGGGCTTCTCGCCCTCAGGCTTCTGAGTAGCGTCGGGCTTCTGGGAAGTCTCGGGCTTGTCAGTGGCGTTGGGAGTCTCGCCGCTCTCGGTGGTCAGGCCACGGATGGCGGCATCCAGCTGCTCGGCAGCGGCGTCCACAGTCTTCTGATCGTCCTCGGACAGGGTGGCGTCAGCCATCACGGCCTTGGCGTTGGCCAGAGCGGTGCGGAAGGTGGCCACGGACTCCTCGGTGTAGCCGGTGAGGTCCATGCTCTCGGCCTTGCCGATGAGGCCTTCCAGGATGGACTTGTCGGCCTTGTAGCGCTGGGCCAGAATGGCGTTGAGCAGGTCACCAGCGGCCTTGTCCACGTCCTCCTGCATGGCGTCGCCGTCAGCGGCCACGTCCTGGGCAGCCTTCAGAGCGTCCACCAGCTGCTGCCAGTTGGTCTCCACATACTTGTCGGCCTCGTCCATCATGGCCTCGGCACGGTCGATGACCAGGTTCAGCATGGTCTTGTCGCCCTGAGTCAGGCCCAGACCCCAGATGCCGTTGAGCAGGTTGTCCCAAGCGGTATTGACCTCCTCCTGGGTGGCGTCGGCGTCGGCCATCACAGCCTTGGCCTCGGTGAGGGCCTTCTCGAAGGCAGCCTTGGCGGTATCGGTGACGCCCTCGGTGGACAGGGTCTCGGCATAGGCGATGGTCTTCTCCAGCAGCTCCTTGTTCACATCGCTGGGCTCGGGAGTGGGCTCAGGAGTGGGTTCGGGAGTGGGCTCGGGAGTAGGCTCCACGGTGGGCTCAGGAGTGGGCTCCACAGTGGGTTCGGGAGTAGGCTCGGGAGTCTCAGTGGGCTCGGGAGTGGGCTCCACGTCCTGGGAGATGGTGAAGGTCTTCTCCACGGTGCCGGAGTAGTCCACGATACCACGCACGGTGAGGGTGGCGGTGCCGGGCTGGACGTTGTTGGCGTAGTCCACAGCGTAGTCCACGCCGTACTTCAGGGTCTTGTCGCCCAGAACCACGGTGGGCATGGGCTCAATGGCGGAGCCAGTGTAGGCGAACACGTCCTTCTCCAGAGTGACGGTGGCGTCGGACAGGTCGATCTTGTCCTCGGCCATGCGCACGCGCAGCTCGGCGCAGGACATGAAGCGGTTGGCCACGTCGCCGGTGCCGCCGCGGGTCTGCACGCCGTACAGACGCACGAACTTGGCCTCGGTGGGCTCATTGAACACGGCGAGCTTCCACTCGGTGTCGTGGGCCCAGGTGCCGGAGGACACGGTGGTCCAGGTGCCGTCCTCGCCGGTCATGCTCACTTCCACCCGGTACTCGGTGACGATACCGTTGGCCACGGCGGGACGAGGCAGGTAACGCACAGCGTCCAGCACAGTAGCCTCCTCCAGCTCCAGCTGGATCCAGCGCTTCTCCGGGCTGTTCTCCAGATACTCGCTCCACTTGGTGTGCCAGAAGGTGGTGGAGTTGTTGTCCAAAGCCAGCTCCACAGGGCCCTCGCTGCCGGACTGGGGCAGCTGCTGGCTGGCAGCGGTGGCAGTGGTCTTGGTGTAGTCGTAGTCACGGCTGCCATCGGTGGGATCGTTGTTGGTGGAGCCGCTGACGGCCAGGTTGATGGTGTAGGTGCCACGGGTGGCGTGGTCCTCAGACTCGGTGAGGATCTTCACCACGTTGTCGTGGGCGGGGATGACGGTGTAGGCAACGTTGTTGCCGTTGTCCACTTCCAGGGTATCTACCAGCAGAGCCTGGGTGTCATAGGTGCGGGCAGCCAGCTGGCTGTCGTTCCAGGCCTTGCCGTTGACGGTGATACCGGTGAGGGCGTCAGAGCTGTTGATGGGGAAGCTGGTCTGAGCCACATTCAGCTCCACCTCGGTGAGGCTGACGCAGTAAGAGGAAGCGGCGGAAGCGGGATCGCCCTCCTTGTTGGTGACCGTGATGCGGAAGTTCACGGCATCCTGGGGCTCGAAGGTGTAGGGGATGCGGGTGACGTTGGTGTGGGGATTGGTGGCCTCACCCTTGGTGATGTCCAGAGTGGTCCACTCAATGCCGTTGCCACTGACTTCCATCTTCACATCAGAGGGCAGAGCGGCGGAGAAGCTGTCGGTGGCAAAGTACAGCACCACCTGACCCAGGAACTGAGCGGTGTCATAGCGGAAAGCAATAGAAGCGGACTTGTTGCCAGCCTGAGCGGAGTCGTAGTTGCTCCAGGTGCTCTCGTTGGGGCCGCCGTCCAGGTTGGGGTCCACCTCGGTGGAGCCGTTGCGGATGGCCTCCAGGGTATCGCTCTGGAGATTCTCGGGGATGCTCTGGGTCAGGTCAGCAGCGGCAGAAGCCACGTTGCCGCCAATGGTCACGTCGCCCTCAGCCACACGGATGGAGGCGGTGACAGTGATCTCCTCGCCGAACACCTGGCTGGTGCCCTGCACCACCTTGGTGCCCACGGTGGCGGTGAGGTCCTCGGGAATGTTCCACTCCACGGGGAACTCGGCGTTGAGGATGGTGCCGTCAGCCAGAACGGCGGGACGGGAAGCGGGCAGAGTGATCTGTCCATCCTTGCGCACGGCGGCGGAGTAGTTGAGCAGAGCGGCCACCTGGTCCAGCATGTTGATGTTGACGGTGGTGGTGACGTTCACCTCATCGATGACGCCGCTGATGGTGAAGGCGCCAACCTGCTGGATGAGGTCCTCGTTGTAGTCGTTCCAGGTCACGCCCAGCTCCTTGGTGGAGCCGTCCTTGTAGGTAACCTCCACGGTGTCGGGCAGAACAGGGGCGTTGCCCACCTTCACATAGTGATAGCGGGAGATGTCATAGCTGATGACGGGGTTGTTGCCGCCCTCGTCCTTCACAGGAGTGGTGGTGACGGTGACGGAGCCAGCCTTCACGCCGTCGGCGGTGGCGGTGACGGTGAAGGAGCCCTCCTTATCGGTGGACTGCACGATGGCCACCAGCTGGCCAGCGGCAGCGTTGCGGGACAGGCTCTGATAAGAGGTGTGGTCGATCTGACGGCCGTTGTCCACGCCCACGATGGTGCCCTCGCCCTCGATGGAGAGCTGGACGTTCACGTCGTTGGTGTTGACCAGGTTGCCGTTGGCGTCCTTGACGTCGATGGTGATGTAGCTCAGGTCGTCGCCGTCGGCCACGATGGAATCACGGTCAGCGGAGAGGGTGAGCTGAGAGGCGCCGGAGGTGGTCTTCACCACGCTGCGGCCCTCGGTGTCGGTGATGGGAGTGGTGCCGTCGGCCTCAAACGCCTTGACTTCCAGAGTACCAGCGGCATAGGGCACCATGAAGGTGGCATACAGGCTCTCATAGCCGGACTTCTGGGTGTAGGCACCAGTGCCGGAGGTGAAGGTGCGGTAGGTGTAGCCGGCGTCGGTGGTGGTCTGGGTGGAGGTGGCAGTGCCCACTTCCTCACCGTTGAGGTAGACCTTCACCACGGGAGCGTCGGAGTACACAACCACTTCCACCTTGTTGTTGCTGTCCTTGGACACATCGTCCTCGTCCCAGGTGGGCAGCACATGGAGGGTGGTCACATCGTCGTTCCACTGGCTCTGATACAGATAGTAGCTATCCTTGGGCAGGCCGTTGGTGTCGATGATGCCGAAGTAAGAGGACTTGGGAGAGGGCCAACCGCCCACAGCGCCGGCGCCGGTGCCGTTCCAGGGAGTGGGCTCGCCGATGTAGTCAAAGCCAGTCCACACAAACTCGCCCATGGAGGCGTCCAGCTGGAGCACACGCCACCAGGCGTCGGCAGCAACAGCGCCCCAACCCACGGTGCTCTTGTCGTAGGAAGTCAGCAGACGGTCGCCGCCCACGTCCACACGGTTGCCCTTGCGGTCGTACACGCCACGGCTGTTGACGGCGGAGGCAGTCTCGGAGTGGTACACCTTCCAGCCCTTGCTCACACCAGTCTGCAGGTGGGCAGCGGTGGAGTAGTTGTAGCCGATGATGCCGCCATTCTCGGCCACCACAGCGGCCACCTTGTTGGCGATGTCCCAGTTCTCCTTGAGCTTGTTGTCGCCAAACGTGGGAGGACGGGTGGTGTCAACCTCTTTGATCCAGTCAATGAGGTTCTGGGCGATGGTGGGATAGTTGCTGTAGCCAGCATAGGACACGCCCTCGAAGATCTCGTTGCCCAGAGAGTACATGATGACAGCGGGGGAGTTCTTGTCCTGGTTGGCCATGGCCTTGATGTCAAACTCGGCCCAGGTCATGCCAGTCTCGCCGCCCAGGATGTTGTTGCCCTCGGCGATGGTTGCGTTGAACCACTTGGAGTAGTCCTGGGTGTTGCCGTTCTTGGGCAGAGTCCAGGTGTCGAAGGCCTCGTCGATGAGCATGATGCCCTTGCGGTTGGCGATCTCCACCAGCTCGGGAGCGGCGGGGTTATGGGTGACGCGGATGGCGTTGCAGCCCATCTCCTTGAGGATCTCCACCTGACGCTCGATGGCCCGGTACCAGGCCTCGGAGCCCAGAGCGCCCTGGTCGTGGTGCATACACACGCCCTTGAGACGGGTGGGCTCGCCGTTGAGCTCAAAACCAGTGGTGGAGTTGAACTCGGTCCAGCGGAAGCCGAACTCGGTGGTATAGGTGTCCACCACCTGCTCGTCCACCAGCACCTCAGTGACGGCGGTGTACAGGTTGGGGTTGTCGGTGTCCCACAGCTTGGGGCTGTCCACCTTGGCGGTGAGGGTCACGTCCTGGGTGGAACCAGCGTCCACGGTGACGGTCTCCCCGGTGACGGAAGCCACGGACTGCTCGCCGCCCAGCTCGTAGATGCTCTGACGCACCACCACGTTGGCGGCCTCGCCGCTCTGGTTGGCCACGGTGGTGACCACGTTCACGGTGCCGTCGGCGCCGTTGGACTCAGCCAGCTTGGGGGTGGTGATGTAAGTACCGTTGCGGTCCACGTGCACGGGATCGGTGACGGTCAGGTGCACGGAGCGGTAGATACCGCTGCCGGAATACCAACGGCTGGAGGGAGTCTGGTGCTCCACCTTCACGGCCAGCACGTTGTCGCCCTCATAGTTCAGGTACTCCTGGGGCAGCTCGAAGGCAAAAGAGGTATAGCCATAGGGGTGGAAGCCCAGCTCATGGCCATTGAGGTACACGGTGGCGTTCATGTACACGCCGCCGAAGTTGACAGATACGACCTTGTTCTTCCACTCAGGGGTGATGGAGAAGGTCTTGCGGTACCAGCCGGTGCCGCCCAGCAAGTAGCCGCTCTCGGCCTCGCCGCTCTTGCTGTACTCCTGCTCGATGCTGTAGTCGTGGGGCAGATCCACGTCCCGCCAAGCGGAGTCGTTGTAGTTGGGGTCTGCGTCGCCGCTGCCCAGGTTGAACCGCCAGTGGTCGTTGAAGTCCACAGTGCGGCTGTCTCCGCCATAGCTGTTGACGTAGACGGTCTCCTCAGGAGAGGAAGTCTGTGTGCTGGTGGAACGGCTCTCGCCACGGGCGAATGCGCCAACTGTTACCAGGTTCGCGCCCATCACCAGGGCCAAAGCGCCTGCCAGCAGCCGTTTCTTTTGGAACATGATATTCCTCCTTCTTTTCATTCCCGGTAAAAATCCGGTCCGGCGTGCCGAAGGGCGCAAAACACCCCTCCGCACAAATACGCAGGATAAGTGTAACATGCTTTATGCGAAAACACAAGAGATTCCATTTCGCATCCATGTGAAATTGTACAAAGTGGTATGTTTTCTTCAAAACTCTGAAAAATCACTGAAATTCAATTGGAAATGTTTCCAATTCCAGATTTTTGTCAGGCATATTTTTACTAAAAACTATTTTGGCATAGGAGAGAAAAACAAAAAATCTCCCCTGCCCGCAGGCAGGGGAGAACATAGCAGCAGCAATTTTTTACTTACCCACGAAGTCCCGGGCCACCTCCACAATGTGGTCGGCGCACAGGCCGAACTGCTTGAGGAGGGCTCCGGCGGGGCCGGAGTGGCCGAACTCGTCGTTGACGCCGATGCGGCGCACGGGGGTGGGGCACTGCTCGGCCAGCACGCCGCACACGGCCTCGCCCAGGCCGCCCAGCACGTTGTGCTCCTCACAGGTGATGACTTTGCCGCACTCCTTCGCGGCCTTCCGCACCAGCTCCTCGTCCAGAGGCTTGATGGTGGCCATGTTGATGACCCGGGCGGAGATACCGGCCTGGGCCAGGGTCTCAGCGGCCTCCAAAGCCTCGGCCACCAGCAGGCCGTTGGCGATGATGGCCACATCGGTGCCATCGGTGAGCACCTCGCCCTTGCCAATCTGGAACTCATAGCCCTCATCGTGGATGACGGGAACGGCGGCACGGCCAAAGCGCATGTACACGGGGCCCTCCATCTCGTAGGCGGCCTTCACCATCTTGCGGGCCTCCACGTCATCGGCGGGAGACATGACGGTCATGCCGGGGATGGTGCGCATGAGGGCGAAATCCTCGCAGCACTGGTGGGAAGCGCCGTCCTCGCCCACGGAGATACCGCCGTGGGTGGCGCCGATCTTCACGTTCAGATGGGGGTAGCCGATGGTGTTGCGCACCTGCTCATAGGCCCGCCCGGCGGCGAACATGGCGAAGGTGGCGGCGAAGGGCACCAGGCCCATGGTGGACAGACCCGCGGCCACGTTGACCATGTTGGCCTCGGCGATGCCGCAGTCAAAGTGGCGGTCCGGGAAGGCCTTTTTGAAGATGCCCGTCTTGGTGGCCCCGGCCAGGTCGGCGTCCAGCACCACCAGATCGGCGTGGGTCTCGCCCAGCTCCTTGAGGGCGTTGCCGTAGCTCTCACGGGTTGCAATTTTCTTCACGTCTGCCATGTTACATCCCCTCCACTTCTGCCAGCTGGGCCTTCAACTCGCCCATGGCCTGCTCATACTCCTGGTCGTTGGGGGCCTTGCCGTGCCACCCGGCCTGATTTTCCATATAGGACACGCCCTTGCCCTTGGTGGTTTTCATGAGGATGGCGGTGGGCTTTCCGGTGCCGTGGTTGGCGTGGAACTTGGCGAAGGCGTCCTCCAGCTCCTGGAAGTCATGGCCGTTCACCTTCACCACGTCGCAGCCGAAGGCGGCGAACTTGGCATCCACAGGCTCGGTGTTCATCACGTCGCAGGTGCGGCCGTCAATTTGCAGGCCGTTGATGTCCACGATGATGCACAGGTTGTCCAGCTTATAGTGGGCGGCGAACATGGTGGCCTCCCAGATCTGGCCCTCGGCCAGCTCGCCGTCGCCCAGCAGGGAGTAGACGTTGATGTCCTTGCCCAGGAACTTGGCGCCCTTGGCCATGCCAGCGGCGGCGGACAGGCCCTGGCCCAGGGACCCGGTGGACATGTCCACGCCGGGGGTCAGGTTCATGTTGGGGTGGCCCTGGAGGTGGCTGCCAATCTGGCGCAGGGTGAGCAGGTCGGACACGGGGAAGTAGCCCCGGTTGGCCAGAGCGGCGTAGAGGCCGGGGGCGGTGTGGCCCTTGGAGAGGACAAAGCGGTCCCGATCCTCCCAGCGGGGATTGGCGGGGTCGATGCGCATTTCTTTAAAATAGAGATAGGTAAACAGGTCGGCGGCGGACAGAGAGCCGCCGGGATGTCCGGCCTTGGCGGCGTGGATGCCCTCGATGACACCCATGCGCACCTTGCAGGCGGTCACCGCCAGTTGCTTTTTTTCAGCTGCGGTCATAGTTTCAAACTCCTTTTCATATCAGAAAACCCCAGAGGTATGCCAGACACACCCTTGGGGCATAGACAAATTCATGCAATCCTTTTGGTAAAGAAGTCCGTGAACTTCTTTGCCGGATTGGCCCCAGGGGCGTGCCACGCACACCCCTGGGGCACAGGTTTGAGGGAGGAAGGAATCATGTATGATTTCGTATGGCTGATTACTTCAGCTTCCAGGCCAGGTCGTTCCAGAACAGCTCCTTCTCCAGGCCTTCCACGGTGGTATCCTTGCTGATGTGGACAAACTCGATGCCCATGATGTTGGCCCAATCCTTCATCTGCTCGGCGGTGACATCGTAGCTGAGGACGGTGTGGTGGGCGCCGCCAGCGGTGATCCAGCACTCCACACCGGTGGTGAGGGAGGGCTCAGCGGTCCACATGACACGGGCCACGGGCAGGTTGGGCATCTCCATGATGGGCTTGACACAGTGGATGTCCTGGCAGATCAGGCGCAGGCGGCCGCCCATGTCGATAAGGGAGACCACAATGCCGTCCCCTTCCTTGCCCTCGAACACCAGGCGGGCGGGGTCCTTGCGGTTCATGCCGATGCCCAGGTGGTGGGTCTCAATGCGGGGCCGGGCGGAGGCCAGAGAGGGGCACACCTCCAGCATATGGGCGCCCAGGGAGTACTGGTGGCCGGGCACCAGGTGGTAGGTGTAGTCCTCCATGAAGCCGGAGGCGCCGTTGCCGTTCTCACCCATGACCTTCATGATGGCGGTCATGGCGGACACCTTCCAGTCGCCCTCGCCGCCGTAGCCGTAGCCCTGAGCCATCAGGTGCTGGCTGGCCAGGCCGGGCAGCTGCTCCATGCCGTAGAGATCCTGGAAGGTGTTGGAGAAGGCCTTGCACCCTTCTGCATCCATCATCTTCTTCATGGCGATCTCTTCCCGAGCCTGGTAGCGAATGGCCTCCACGTTGTCGGTGGCGATATCATAGTTGGCCTTATAGACCTCCATCAGCTCGTCAATCTCGGCGTCGGTGACCTGGTTCATCACTTCCACCAGATCGCCCACGGCCCAGGTGTTCACCTGCCAGCCCAGCTTGGCCTGCACTTCCACCTTGTCGCCCTCGGTGACGGCCACTTCCCGCATGTTGTCGCCGAAACGCATCACCTTCAGGTTACGGGAGAAGTCCACGCCCAGGCAGGTGCGCATCCAGCGGCCCAGACGCTTCTGGACCTCTTCGTCCTTCCAGTAGCCGGCGATGACCTTGCGGGGCATGCGCAGGCGGGCGGCGATGAAGCCGTGCTCCCGGTCGCCGTGGGCAGCCTGGTTGAGGTTCATGAAGTCCATGTCGATCTCCTCGTTGGGGATCTCCAGGTTGTACTGGGTGGCCAGGTGGCAGTAGGGCTTTTGCAGGTTGACAAAGCCGTTGATCCACATCTTGGAGGGGGAGAAGGTGTGGCACCAGGTGACGATGCCGCAGCAGTTGTCGTCATAGTTGGCGGCCTTCACCACGTCGGCGATCTCCTTGTTGGTCTTGGCCGTGACCTTGTATACCAGCTTGCAGGGCAGGTTTCCGGTGGCGTTGAGGGTGTCCACCATCTCGGCGGCACGGCGATCCACGATCTCCAGCACTTCGGGGCCATACAGGAACTGGCTGCCCACGACAAACCAAAATTCTTTGTTGTTCATGTTCATAACCTCCGTTATGTCAAGTTTTTATTATACGTGTTCCACGGCGGCCCGCTCCACAGCCAGGCCCGCCTTATAGTGCACCATAAAGTTGGTGAAGCCCTCCACGTCCTCGGCCTGAGGCTCCACCACAGACACCTTCTGGTCTCCAAAGACCTGGGTGTTCAGGTAGTCCTGGAGGGACTGGCCGTCGGCCTTATGGACTGCATAAGCGGCCAGCAGGGCCATGCCCCAGGGTCCGCCCTCTCCGGCGGTCTCCATGGTGGCTACGGGGCTGTTGGCGGCGGCGGCCAGAATGCGCTGGCCCACCACGGGGGTCTTGAAGAATCCGCCGTGGCCCATGAGGCGGTCCACCGCCACATGCTCCTCACCCAGAATGTCCAGGCCCACCTTCAAGGTGGCCAGGGCGGAATAGAGCTGGGTGCGCATGAAGTTTGCAAAGTTCAGGTGCGCCTCGGGGCCACGCACCAGCAGGGGCCGGCCGTCGCTGAGGCCGGTGACCGGCTCGCCGGACAGGTAGTTATAGAGCAGGAGCCCGTCCCCGTCCGCCTTGCCCTCCAGGGCGGAGGTAAACATGGCGGTGTACAGGGCGTTTTTGTCCACCTCATGGCCCAGGGCGGTGAGCAGGCCGGAGAAGACCTCCGCCCAGGCGTTGATCTCATTGGTGCAGTTGTTGCAGTGGACCATGGCCACGGGAGCCCCGTCGGGGGTGGTGACCATGTCGATCTCCTCGTAGCGGCGGCTCAGGGGCTTCTCCAGCACGATCATGGAGAACACCGAGGTACCCGCCGACACGTTGCCGGTGCGCTTGGCCACGGCGTTGGTGGCGGCCATGCCGGTGCCAGCGTCCCCCTCAGGGGGGCAGAGGATGGCGCCGGGCTGCAAGGTCCCGGTGGGGTCCAGCAGCTTGGCGCCCTCGGCGGTGAGGGTTCCGGCGTTGTCGCCGGCCACCGCCACCCGGGGCAGGATATCCCGGAGCTTCCAGGAGTAACCCTTGTCGGCCACCAGGGCGTCAAAGCTGTCCACCATGGCCTGGTCGTAGTCGCAGGTGTTGGAGTCAATGGGGAACACGCCGCTGGCGTCGCCCACACCCAGGACATTCTCCCCGGTGAGCTTCCAGTGCACGTAGCCCGCCAGGGTGGTGATAAAGGCCACGTCGGGCACGTGGTCCTCGCCGTTGAGGATGGCCTGGTACAGGTGGGCGATGGACCAGCGCTGGGGAATGTTGAAGTTGAACCGCTCGCTGAGAATCTCAGCGGCCTGCCCGGTGGTGGTGTTGCGCCAGGTGCGGAAGGGGGCCAGCAGCTGGCCCTCATGGCCGAAGGGGAGGTAGCCGTGCATCATGGCGGAGAAGCCCATGGAGGCCACACGGGTCAGCTTCACCCCGTAGCGGGCTTCCACGTCGGCGGACAGGTGGGCGTAGGCATCTTGCAGCCCGGCCCACACGTCCTCCAGGGAGTAGGTCCAGTAGCCGCCCTCATAGCGGTTCTCCCAGCTGTGGTCGCCGGAAGCGATGGGGGCATGGTCGGGACCGATGAGCACCGCCTTGATGCGGGTGGAGCCCAGCTCGATGCCCAGACAGGCCTGACCGTTTGCGAGAAATTCTTTCATATCCATGGAGCAACCCTCCTGTGAGAAATTTCAAACTTATTTCTTGCGGTTTTTCAGCAGGGCAAACACACTCTGCAGCACGATGAAGAAGCACAGCAAGGCAGCGGTGAGAATGTTGGGCCAGGAGCTGGCCAGCTTACCGTTGAACTGCACGATGCTGGCGATGGTACCGTTGATGAGCACGCCGAACAGGGTGCCGATGACGTTACCAACACCGCCGGTCAGCAGCGTACCACCGATAACCGCGGAGGCGATGGCGTCCATCTCCAAGCCGGTGGCCTGGTTGACGCTGGCGCTGGTGGTATTGAGGAAGTAGCAAATGCCGCCGATGGAGCACAGCAGAGAGCAGAGCACATAGGCCATCATCTTGGTCCGCTTCACGTTCAGACCCATCATGGCAGCGGACTGCTCATTGCCGCCTACCGCGTACAGGGAGCGGCCAAACTTGGTGTAACGCAGCATCAGGAACACCAGGATCAGCACCACCACAGCGATGATAACACCCACGCCGAAGTAGGGCATAATCATCTTTCCAGCCCGGTTGATGGTGCCGCCGAAGGGCAGGTAGATGCGGAAGGTAGCCAGATCATAGAAGGCACCGCTGGTGATGGACAGCTGGGCAGTGGAGATGACAGCCACCATGCCGCGGGCGAAGAACATACCAGCCATGGTGACGATGAAGGGCTGAATCTGCAGGTATCCGATGAAGAAGCCCTGCACCAGGCCAAAGACCAGGCCCAGCACCAGCACCAGAATCACAGCCACAGGAGCGCTCATGTTCATCTCGGTCATGCTATAGGCCAGAATCATACAGTCCAGAGCCACCAGAGAGCCCACCGAGATGTCAATGCCGCCGGTGAGCATGACGCAGGTCATGCCGCTGGCCACACAGATCAGGCCGGCGCTGCTGCGCAGCACGTTGAGGAAGGTCTGAACGGTGAGGAATCCTCTGCTGGCATAGGCCACGCAGCCGCCAGCATAGAGCACAAAGAACAAAATAATGGTGATCATCAGCAACATGGTGTTGCTGTTCATCTCTTTGACGCTTTTCAAGGCATTGGCAGGTTTCTTGCTCATACCTTGGCCACCTCCTTCTTGGCAGCGGCCTTAGCGGCACTGCGCTTGTTGAACCAGGCCTTCACAGGGGGTGCCTGGATGGCCACGATAATAATTACCACAACAGCCTTGAACACAGGGGTGACCTCGGTGGACACGCCCAGGTTGTACATCGTGGTGGTAATGGCCTGAATGGTATAGGCACCGATGATGGAGCCAGCCAGGTTAAACTTACCGCCGCTCAGGGCGTTGCCGCCCAGGGCCACGGCCAGGATGGCGTCCAGCTCCATGTTCAAGCCGATGTTGTTGGAGTCTGCACTGGTGATTCGGGAGGAAGCCACCAAGCCAGCGATGGCAGCGCACAGGCCGCACACCAGGTAGCACAGGAAGATGATGCGCTTGGAGTTCAGGCCGGCGATGCGGCTGGCCCGCTTGTTGATACCCACCGACTGGATGTACAGACCCAGGGCCGTGTACTTCAGCAGCAGGGTGGTAATGAGCACGCATACGATCACCACGATGAGGGGGGTGGGAATGCCGAACAGGTAGCCACCCAGCACGCCGTACTCAGGCACACGCACATACACGATCAGGTTGTTGCACAGCAGCAGGCCGATGGCACGGGCCGCCGACCAGAGAATCAGCGTGGCCACCATGGGCTGAATGCCCAAGTAGGACACCAGAGTGCCGTTGAAGGCGCCGCACAGGCAGCCCATCAGGAGGGCACCGGCAAAGCCCAGAGCCAGAGAGGCGGGGGTGACGGAATCCACAGAGGAAACGCCGAATCCGGCAATGAGCATACAGCAGAAGGAGGCGCACAGGCTCATCACCGAGCCCACGGAAATATCCGTACCGGCGGAGGCGGAGACCACCAACGTCATACCGATGGCCAGAATGGCAACCTCACTGCCACGGTTGAGGATGTTTACCAGACGGCCCTGGAAAATGCCGTTGGTCATGGAAATCTTGAAAAAGTTATAAAATACATCGCCGTTTGCCACATCGTACACGATGTTTACGGCCAGCACCAGCAGCACGCACACGATTGGAAGGAACAGCTGCTGGCGGGAAAATTTCTTGAGAGTTGTCATTCGTCAAAACCTCCTGCAATGGCACTCATAACCCGCTCCTGGGTCAGTTCGCCTTCCAGCTCGCCCACCTTGGCACCGTCACGGAGCACCGCCATGCGGTTACAGGTACGCAGCATCTCTTCGATCTCAGAGGAGATAAACATAATGCTCTTGCCCTCTTGGGCCAGGTGGATGATGAGCTTTTGAATCTCGGTCTTGGTGCCCACGTCGATACCACGGGTGGGCTCGTCCAGAATGAGGAAATCCGGGTCGGTGGCCAGCCAGCGGCCCAAAATCACCTTCTGCTGGTTGCCGCCGGACAGCTGCTTGATGGGAGTCTCCCGAGAGGCGGTCTTAATCTGGAGCATCTTGATGTAGTGGTCGGCCATTTTGTCCTGCTGTGCCCGGGGAATCAGGTGGAACATACCACGCTTGGCCTGAAGGGCCAAGATGATGTTCTCACGCACAGACAGGTCGCCGATGATACCCTCAGCCTTGCGGTCGTCGGGCAGCAAGCCCATGCCCATCTGCATGGCATCAATGGGCTGGTTGATCTTGGCCTCTTTGCCCGCCACCTTCAAGGTACCGGTCTGGGCCTTGTCCGCGCCGTAGATCACACGGGCCAGCTCGGAACGGCCGGAACCCAGCAGGCCGGTCAGGCCAATAACCTCTCCCTTGCGCAGGTTCAAATCGAAGGGCTTGATGGTACCCTTGTGACTCAGCCCCTGTGCCTCAATCTGCATGGGAGCGTCCTTGAGGGTATCAAATCCTTCCGGCTTAATGCTGGCCAAATCATCGAAATCTTTACCCATCATGGCAGCCACCAGCTTGACCCGGGGCAGCTCGTCCACAGGGTACTCACCCACAAAGGTACCGTTGCGCAGCACGGTAATCCGGTCACACACGGCGTATACCTGCTCCAGGAAGTGAGTGACGAAGACGATGCTCACGCCATTTTGCTTGAGCTGGTTCATCATAACAAAGAGCTTGTCCACTTCCACGTCGTCCAGAGAGGAGGTGGGCTCGTCCAAAATCAAAACCTTACAATCCATATCCACCGCACGGGCGATGGCGATCATCTGCTGGATGGCCAGGGAGTAGTTCTCCAGGTTCTGGTACACATCCACGTCAATTTCCAGACGCTTGACCAGTTCCTCGGCCTTCCGGTACATCTTCTTGCGGTCAATGGTACCGATGAAAGTCTTGGGCTCACGGCCAATGTACAGGTTCTCGGCCACGCTGAGGTTGGGGCACAGGTTGACCTCCTGATACACGGTGGAGATGCCCACCTTCTGGGCATCCAAAGTAGAGTGGTTCTTCACCGGCCCGTCAATGCCGTCAATGCGGATCTCTCCGGCCTCAAAATCGTTGATGCCGGTCAGGCACTTGATGAGGGTGGATTTTCCTGCACCGTTTTCTCCCATCAGGGCGTGGATCTCACCCTTACGCAGGGTCAAGTCCACCCCGTCCAGCGCCTTAACGCCGGGAAAGGTCATGGTGATGCCTCGGGCAGTGAGTACGATATTACCTTCCAAAGTGGTTCACCTCACAGAGTTTTGGGTTGAAAAGAGGACCCCGGGAAGTGCCGGGGTCCCCCTGGATGTTTATTTTCTATGGAGTTTTTCCGGAAAATCCTTAGTAGGGACGAGCGTCCAAGACTTCCTGGGTCACGTGGACCATCTCCTGCTCCTCACCGTTGACGGTGATGGTCTTGATGTTGTCCTCAGCGGCGAACCAAGACTCGGTGACGTACACTTCCTTCTCAGGAGTCTCGTTGTTCTCCAGCTGCTTGATGATCTCATCCACCATGGGTGCGGCCATGGGGTTGCACTCGAAGTTGGCGTTGATCTTGCCGTCCATAACCAGCTGGACATAGGGCTTGTTGGCATCGAAGGAAACCAGAATCACATCGCCGTCCACGCCGTAGCTGACGCCAGCGGCATCCATGGCGGTCATGGCACCGGCAGCCTCGTTATCGTTCTGGCAGATAACCACGTTGAACTGGCCCTTGTAGCTCTGGCAGTAGGACTCCATGACCTCCTGGCCGCCAGCCTCGGTGAAGTCACCGCTCTGAGAATCCAGAATGGTCCAGCCCTCACGGTCGGCGATCTCCTTGAAGCCATCGGTACGGCCGATGGTGGCGGAAGCACCGGTGGAGCCCTCGATCACCAGGGCATTGATCTCCTCAATCCCCTTATCGGCAGCGAATGCCTTCAGCCACTCGCCGCAGGCCAGGCCCTCAACCTTGAAGTCAGAGCCAACCCAGGCGGTGTACTTGTCGGAGTCGGTGATGGTACGGTCGATGATGATGACGGGAATGCCAGCGTCCTCACACTCGGTGAGCACTGCGTCCCAGCCGGTATCCACGATGGGGTCAATGATGATGTAGTCCATGCCCTGCTGGATAAAGTTACGCACAGCATCCAGCTGAACAGCGGAGTCGTTGTCGCAGTCCACAAAGGACAGCTCGTAGCCGTTCTCCTCGGAGAACACGTCCTGAGCGGACTTGGTGGAAGCGGTGCGCCAGTCGGACTCGTGTCCCACCTGAGCGAAGCCCACCTGAATCGGCCCATCGTCAGAGCCGTCGCCAGCGGGAGTATTGGAGTTTGCGGTGCCTCCGTTGCCGCCGCAAGCTGCCAGGGAGAACGCCATGGCCAGGGACAAGGACAGTGCAAGTAATTTCTTCTTCATTGTAGTGACCTCCGTTCAAATATTTCGCTTGTTCCACCGGGGCAGATGTTTTGTTCCGCTGCCGTTCGGTGCTTTGTGATTTCAGTATACCAACAAAATCTCAAATGTCAAGTAAATGTACGAACAACTATTCATTTCTAGGTTTACAACAATACAAATTTGTGAAAACATTCTGAGAAATTGGTGATAACCACGAGAAAGACTCCCAATCGGTTCCAGTTTTTCCGAAACGCCTGGAATATTTAATCAATATACGCAAAAAGCGCTCTTCCAGAAAACGGGCATTGTGCACAAATCCCACCAAAACACCCCGGTGGATTTTTTCAAAATCCATCGAGCCGCGAATTCTTTTGCCGGATTCTGGGCTTTTATTTTCTGAATTTGACTGGTGGTATTGGAATATTGCCGAGACTTGTTTTGAAAAGGTACATACCATTTCGCAAAATTTAAAACAAATATCCCGAACATGTGTTGCACCGTACGTACAAATATGGTATACTTTCGATAACAAATCCAACGGACCAATCCCAGAGAACTACGAGAGAGGGGGGGACATTGTGCGCCCCAAATATCAAACGGTCGCAGACACCCTGCGCCGGGAAATCCAGTCTGGACAATACGATGAAACCATGCTTCTGCCCACCGAGCAGGCTCTGTGCGGCCAGTTCCAGGTCAGCCGCCAGACCGTGCGGCAGGCGCTGAGCCTGCTGGCCTCCGAGGGACTCATTGAGCGCCGTCAGGGCAGCGGCTCCCATCTGGCCAAGCGGGACAAGGGTGGCCGCCGCACCGTGGCCGTTATCACCACTTACATTAGTAATTATATCTTCCCCAGCATTCTGCGGGAGATTGAGACGGTGCTGGCCGCCAACAACTGCGCCCTCACCCTGTACGCCACCCAGAACCTGGTGGCCAACGAGCGGAAGATCCTCACCTCCCTGCTGGACGAGCACGTGCCCGACGGCATTCTGGTGGAGGGCATCAAGACGGGTCTGCCCAACCCCAACCTGGATTTGTATCAGGAGATTACGGCCCGGGGCATTCCCATGGTGTTCCTCCACGGCTACTACCGGGAGATGCCCGACTGCCTGTCGGTGCTGGACGACAACTACCGGGGCGGGCGGATGCTGGTGGAGTACCTCTATAATAAGGGACACCGGGCCATTATGGGCCTGTTCAAAAACGACGACATCCAGGGCTTGCAGCGGTATTCCGGCTACCTGGAAGGGCTGCGGGACCTGGGGCTGCCCCTGGACCAGCAGCACGTGTTCTGGTACAACACCGAGACCAAGACCGACCTGCTGCAAGAGGACGAGCCCTGGGAGCAGGTGCTCAAGACCCTGGAGGGGTGCACGGCGGCGGTGTGCTACAACGACGAGGTGGCCTCCCGCCTGGTGAGCATCCTGGTCCAGCGGGGCAAACGGGTGCCCCAGGACGTGGCGGTGGTGAGCTTCGACAACAGCGCCTACAGCCAGCTGGCCCCCGTGCCCATCACCTCCCTGTCCCACGGCTCCTACAACGTGGGCCAGATGGCCGCCCAGCTGCTGGTGGATTTGTTCCACGGCAAGAAGGGGGAGTCCATGGTGGCGCCCTGGGAGCTGGTGGAGCGGCAGAGCAGCTAAACGGCTGCCAAAAAGCAGCCGTTTAGCTGCTAGTGAATAAGTAATAGTGAATAGTGAAGAAGTATGGTGTGCTGCTTTGAGCAGCACCGATTTCAAAGCAAAAAACCGGCGCAGATGCGCCGGTTTTTCTTTTGAGTCGTGCCGCCCAAGCGGCACTCCTTCATTCTTCATTTTTCACTATTCATTCTTCATTGCCCTTACCGGTGCTTGCCCATGAAGAACAGCGCCACGCAGCCGGGGCCGGTGTGGGCGCCGATGACGGGCCCGATATCGTTGAGGATGATCTCCTTTGTGCCGTACTTCTGCTTGATCTGGTCGGCCACAAACTGGGCATCCTCTTCGCAGTCGCTGTGGCTGATGAACATGGTCTGGTTGGCCACGTCCTCTCCCAGCTGACCCACCTTGTCCACCAGGGCCTGCAGGGAGGCCTTGCGGCCTCGGGCCTTGGCCACATTGATGAGGTGGCCCTCGTCGTCCACGTGGAGCACGGGCTTGATTTGCAGCATGGTGCCCACCACGGCGGTGGCAGCGGACACACGTCCGCCCCGCTTGAGGAAGAACAGGTCGTCCACGGTGAACCAGTGGCACTGGCGCAGCTTGTTTTCCTCCACCCACTGGGCCACTTCCTCCATGCTCTTGCCTGCCTGACGCAGTTTGGCGGCCTGATACACCAGCATGCCCTGGCCCAGAGAGGCGCACAGGGTGTCAATCACTCGGATGGTGCGGTCCGGATACTGCTCAGCCAGGTCCTGGGCGGCAATGGTGTAGGAGTTGAAGGAGGTGGACAGGCCGGAAGAGAAGCTGAGGATCAGGATATCCTGCCCCTGCTCCAGCATGGGGGTGAGAAAGTCGGTGACCTGTCCCACGTTAATGGCGTTGGTGGTGGCCATCTCGCCGCCCCGCAGCCGGTCGTAGAAGGTCTTGGGGCTCATCTCCCGGTTGTCGGGGTAGTTGTAGTAGGTCTTCTCCCCAAAGAGGAAGGCCAAGGGCACGGTATGTAATTCCAGCTCCTCCACCAGGTGGGCGGGCAGGTCGCAGGACGAATCGGTGACAATGACGTAGTTTGACATGGGATAATTCCTCCTTCATGTGTGCGTGTCGAACCTGTTCGACACGCTTCTCAAAAATGCCAGCATTTTTTCGAGGAGTTGCAGCCCGCTGCATGCAGCCTTGGGCCAAAGGGCGACCCAAGGCCACACTGGCGGACTGAGAAGTGTTTTTTTCGATGCGCATGTCCCCGAAAAAAAACGTTATTTCCATTTATTTTCCCATCTGCGGATGGGAAAACTCTGCCGAGGGCTTTTTGACGATGCAAGATAGTCTGTCCCTCTTACATTGACACGAGGTTTTCTTGACCGTCTGGTGTGTTACTTCTTTTTCCCGCCCTTCAACAGGTCGGAACACCCCGACTTCTGGGCCATGATCTCCAGCAGCCGCCGACACACCAGCCCGTGGGCGTAACTCTGCAAGGCGTAGGTGAGCACCATACCGGGCAGCTTCTCCTCCTCCGCCTCTTCGTTGAGCTGTCCGGCGGCCTGGTCCAGAGCCTGGTCCAGCACCCGGCAAAAATAGTCATACTGCTCCTGGCTGGTGCCCACATTCTTTCCAATGGCCACCAGGGTGCGCATCTCCCGCACGCTGAGCACCTGCTTGAGGTCGCTGATGGCGGTGAGATAGGCCAGGTGCTCCTTGCCGTACTTTTTGCCGTTGGCCCGGGCCAGCAGACCGTCCTTGATGTAGTTGTTGATCATGGCGGAGGTCAGACCGTCCCCCTCCTCAAAACACACCATCTGACGGGTGAGGTAGGACACCACCTGGTCCATATAGAGGGGAATGTCCGGCAGGCGGTCCCAGCTGTCCGGCCGTTGGGATGTGATATTTTCTTTTAATTCTACCAGTTCTTCCATGGCAGTATCAGCTCCAATCTTATGCCGAAAATTATATCATATGATTTTGGAGACGTAAAGCCCGGAAGAAAAAATGCTCCCCCTCTCAGGGCAGCAGACCCAGCAGCAGCGCCGTCCCCACCTGGGCCAAAAAGGGCAGCGGGGCGGGGCCGGAATAGGGGAGCACCAGCTCCTGACGTTCCACAACACCGCCCCCCAGGTGTGGAAATTCCCGCTGCACCGCCACGGCGGCGGATTGGGCGGTGAGGCTGGACAGGGTGAGGGTGTTGCGGCTGGCACAGCCGTAGCTGACCCAGATGGGGGGCGGGGCGGAGCACTGGGGCGGGGCCACGTCTCCGGGCACCAGGGCGGCCCGGCATCGGGGCAGACACACCGCCCGGGGCCCGTGGGGGGCCACCACCAGCAGGTCCAAGGGGGTATTCCAGGTGGGATGGGGGGCGCAGCAGGCCCGAACGAGGCAGCCCGCCCCCTCTGCCAGCTCCACCAGCAGGGGGCTCACCGGCTCCTCCGGCTCCCACACGCCCACTTGCCACATGTCCGCCACCTCCCGGATGATCTGCCCTTAGAATGGCTGTTTGGGGAAAAATTATACCCTTATCTGTGTTTTCTCTGGTGAATGACGTAGTTGATGAGGCTGCCCACAATGAGGATGTTGCCGCACAGGTACAGCCACACCAACAGGATGATCACCGAGGTCAACGACCCGTACACCAGGGAGTACCGGGTGGAGTGTTCCATAAAAGCGGAGAAAATCATGGAGGCCACGGTCAGCGCCACCGCCGCCACCAACGCACCGGGAATCACCGGGGGCCGGGGATGGCCCAACGGGGCAGAAAACCGGTACAGCAGCAGGATAAACAAAAACACCAGTGCAATGAGCATCAGATACTTGGACCACTGCCAGGTGTCCACCTTGGCCACCAGGTCCTCCAGTTTCAGCAGCTGTCCCACCATGCGGAAAAACCAGTTTCCCGTGACCACCACGGTGATGGACAGGTAGATGGTAATGAGCAGCAGCACGGAAAAGATGAGACTGGCAATGAGCTGAAAAATCCCCTGGAAGGTGGCTCTGCCGTAAATTTCGTGCATGATGTTCATCAATCCCCGCACCGCGGCGGAGGCAAACAGGGCGGACATAAACACGCCCGCCACCAGCATGGCGTCGGACTGGTGGGTGTCCAGATAGTGCAAATAGTCCTGGAAAATGGCCAAAACCTCCTGGGGCAGCACGTAGCTGGCCTCCTCCAGCAGCGCGGACATCTCCAGGTTGAGCTTGGAGACGAAGGCAGAGACGCAGATGAGAATGGGGAAAAAGGTCAGGAGCAGAAAATAGGCCAGTTCGGCGGCGGAGCGGCTGACCCGGTGGACAAAATACAGCTCCACCACGTCTGCCACAAATCCCACGGGCGGAACCTGCCGAGCATTCTCCCACAGGCGTTTCACGGCAAGTCACCTCCTTTTGTACCGAAAAAACTACTTCTCAGTATAACACAAGATGAAAAGGCAGGACAACGGGAATTTTGTCCCCCAATCTCTGCCAAACCAAACGCCTCCCGATATGCTTCATTACTCAATGAGCATATTCAATTCCTCCACGCTCAGAGACGGATTCAAAGCCAAACTCACCGCATACCCCAGCACCCGGGACAAATCCGCCACCCGGCTATCCGCCTCTCGCGGGGTGACAAACAGGTCCCGCCCCGGCGCATCCTCTGGGGCACGCTCTCCCAGCAGGTCCTGGATGAGGGTGGCTCCGTCCACCACCGTGGGCACCCCCAGACTCAGCACCGGCACCCCCAAGGTGTCCCGGCTGAGGGCGTAGCGGTGATTTCCCACCCCGGAGCCGGGGACGATGCCCACATCGGACAGCTGCACCGTGCGGCACAGCCGCTCCACCGACCGGGAGGCCAGGGCGTCCACGGCGATGACACAGCTGGGGTGGAGCTTGTCCACCACCGCCTGGACCAGCACCCCGCTCTCCACCCCCGTGGTGCCCAGCACTCCGGCGGCCAGGGCCGCCACCGCTCGCAGGTGGGAAAACTGGGGCAGGGCCTCCACCAGGTGCCGGGTCACCAGGGTGAAATCCACCGCCCTTGGCCCCACCAGGTCCGGAGTCATGGCCCGATTGCCCAGCCCCACCACCAGGGCCAGCCCCTTCGTTGGAAGCATGGGGGCCAACAGCCCGGCGATGGCCTCCACCGCCCGGGAAAACCCCGCCTCTTCCCTTCTCAGCAATCCGTCCAGTTCCACCGTCACATAGGTGCCTATCGGCTTGCCCAGCACCTGGGCGGCCTCATGGGTGCGCACCTGCACCACGTGGGCCTCGTACCCATGGCAGGTCTCGTCCCGGCACTCCACCCCCTCCACATCCCGGTGGAGCTGGTGGGCCTCCTGGGCCAAATCCGTGCGAATGCCTGTCATACCCTCTCTCCTTCCACTACATGTTGTGCAAAATGGGAACATGTCTCCCTATTTTTTGCCCTGGAAAAAAATTTTATACAAATAGTAAATTAAGTGTTGCTTTTTTCGGAGTTTCATGCTAGAATACATATCTGCGACGGGAAACTGCGCAAAAACATAAAATCACATCGGAGGAGGTGTTTGGTTTGCCCAATATCAAGTCTGCCAAAAAGCGTGTTCTGGTGAATGCTACCAAGGCGGCTCAGAACAAGGCTCAGAAGTCCGCGCTGAAGACCGACCTGAAGAAGTTTGAGGCCGCGGTGGCCGAAGGCAACCGCAGCGAGGCCGATGCCGCTTATAAGGTGGCCGTTAAGGCCGTGGATCAGGCTGCTGCCAAGGGTCTGCTGCACAAGAACAATGCCGCTCACAAGAAGAGCGCCATGACTGTGAAGCTCAACAAGCTGGCCTGAGCAAGTGGCGTCTGATCGCTGAAACCAAAGCACAAAAAGCCGTCTGCTATGCAGACGGCTTTTCTCAGACTGTCGAAGAACCCCTGTTTTCATGAAGCGAAAACAGGGGTTCTAGTCGTATTTTGGGGAACAATAGCAAATATGATGCGCAAAATGGAGTTCTCCCAACTCCAATTTGCCAGCTTTTTCAGA
>ERZ1643251.1883-NODE-1883-length-22560-cov-11.813952_pt1 | contig 22560 bp, 23 predicted proteins | sample MGYA00579261_ERZ1643251 | MGnify/ENA primary metagenome ERZ1643251 (study PRJEB29033, sample SAMEA4952267) | chicken gut metagenome | biome: Broiler Chicken; feature: Gastrointestinal Tract; material: Caecum | place: Ireland | collected 2018 | study: Broiler... | reverse complement strand
AAGCAATTTTTTTGAAAATTACAATAAAAAAATTAAAAATACGAAAACTCAAAATGCAAAAATGTTGACTAAAATTTTATTTTTGATATAATAAGTTTTATTGATTTGGATGTGATTCTATGAGTATTTATGTTAGTTCAAAATCAAATGTTTTTTTTTGAAAGGGATACTGTTCTTTATGGGAGCAGTATCCCTTTTTTTGGAGGTGTAAAATGAAAAATAAAATTGTAAATGCAGGAATCAGACTAACACGTCAGTGTAATATGAAATGTAATTATTGTAATATTCAAAATACTGTGCGGAAAGATTTAACATTAGAAGAGTGGAAAAAGGCAATCGATATTATAAAAAAATTAGGTGCTAGAGAAATTGTTATATTAGGTGGAGAGCCAACTTTATATCCAAATATAATTGAATTGGTTCGATACATAACAAAAGATGCAAATTTGGTTTGTAATTTAACCACTAATGCTTTCGGTAATTTTGAAATAGTAAAGAAAATTTTAGAAAATGGATTAAATTCTTTAGGAGTTAGTGTTGATAATTTGGAACTAAAAAATTCAATAAGTCCTTTAAAGGCTAAAAATGGATTGCGATTAATAGATTATTTAATTAATAATGTTGATAATCCAAATATAACCAATTATACGGTTTTAAATAAACTTAATGTCAATTCAATCATAGATTTAATAAAATATATGAGTGATAAAGGCGTTTCAACTTATATTTTACCATTTCACTGGGGAAATGAAGGAAGCTTTGATCACAGAAAAAATGATGAAAGGTTCGCTTTTATAACAAAAGAAGATATTAATAATTATATTACAACAATAGACAAGATTATTGATATGAAGCAAGATGGATATAAAATCAAAAATTCAATAGAATTTTTAGAAACTTCAAAAAGATACATAAAAGATTTAAATTGGAAATGCAATGGCTTATCAGAATTGAGAATAGATTCTGATGGAAGATTGGTATGCTGTTGTGATAAAATTGGCGATGTTAATAAACATTTTACTATATTCGATTTAGAACAAAGATTGAATGAGTTTTATTTAGCTAGATCAGAAGATGCTAATAATTGTAAAGGTTGTTTATGGCCAAGTTCTTTTGAGGCAGAATTAAAAAAGAATGGAGGTAATTAGTAATTTATGGAAGATATGCATATTCATTTAAAATCGGCAATATATGATCGAGAATTATTCAATAAATATGTGAAAAAATGTATTGAATGTGGTTTAACAAAAGTAGTTTTCTTAGATCATGGCAATAGAATTTCAGCAAAACATACTCCTGTTCTTTCTACACAAAATTCTATAGACTCATTTAATGAAAGAATATCTGAATTTAGGAATAGTACTATGGTAGAAAAAATAAAAGTCATTAAAGGTATTGAGATTGATTATTCATATGATTTAAATTTTAGGAAAGAGACATTTGATATTTTAGATTATGGAAATTTTGAATGGATAGTTGGAGCTATTCATAGCATGAAATTTGAGAATTACAAACAATATTTAGAAGCAATAATTGATATGTTAAATAATTATAAAATAAATGCAATTGCACATATAAAAAAAAGTGATGATTATTTTAAATATACTGATTTATTTGTAGAAATTTTAAGTATTTGTCATAAAAAAAATATATTGATAGAAATTAATACAAGTGATAGATCCAGTTGGAATGAAAATCAACTATACTATATGTTGGAATTGATGGAAAAATATAAAGTTGGTTATGTTTATTCTTCTGATGCTCATCGATATGAAGATGTAGGATATATGATTAAAGAAACAGAGGATATGGTTAGAAAATGGAAGAAAAAAAGATAAAGATTTGGATATTGCACGCAGGCATAGAGCATCCCAGTCCATATTTTTATAATTTTTGTTTAGAATTAAATAATTATAAAGACTATGAATATGTAGTAAATCCAAATCTTCCTTTGAACGAATTAGTTAATAAAGGCATTGTATATTTTAATAGATTAAAAAGATTTTATAATAGTGAAGATTTTAATACAGCACGAACCTTTTTAAACAATGTGGATATTTTAAAGCAAAAAGGTTGGAAAATTGTATGGACTGTTCATAACTTTTTTCCAATAGATAGGAAATTAAGTGATATTGACACATATGTAACAAAAGAATTTATAAGTAGATGTGATTTGGTTTTTACATTGTCTCAATACATGAAAGATAGCATAAAAAAATATTATGGTATTAATGCAATATGTCATGGAATGGGCATGAGTAATTTAAATAATAATCATATAAATCCTAAAATAAAATCTTTGAAAAAAAATGATATGTTTACACTTACTTTTGTGGGAAATATCTATAAATATAAAATGATTGATAAAATAATTTTTTCATTTAACAAAATGAAAGATTGTCGTTTGATTATTGCAGGTCGAGAATCAAAAAATGCTGGTGTAAATATTCGGAATTTAATATCAAAAAATAAAAATATTATTTATATAGATAGTTTTATTGATAAAAACGATTGGAATGCTTTATCAAAGATTACTGATGTATTTATTAGTATTTATGATTTTAAATACCCTGCATTTAAATATGGCTTTTTTCCTTCAAATTACATAAATATTGCTCAAACTGGAATTAAATGTATTTCTCCTAGAAATAAAATAATTGAAGAAATGATTTGCGAAGAACAAGCGATCTTTTATAATTTTGATGATGAAAATGGTCTATATAACGCAATGATAGACGCAAAAAAATCAAATTGTAATAAGGTGCCTATCAAATTAAAATATAATTATAGTTGGAGAGAAGTAGTTGATAAGTTTATTAATAACTGCAATAAATTATTTTGAAGTAATTAAAAAGTGTGTTTTATAAGCAATTTGGCATGGAGGTGATAATAAATGAAAGATATAGTAATCATAGGAACAGGTAAAGCAGCATTGTTACATTATAATTCATATAAAAAAATTCAAAATATTGGAAAAATATATTTCGTAGATGTAAAACAGAATAGCCAATTTATATCTAGTATTGTAATTTACTCCAGTATTCGCGAATGTATAGAGAATAACAATTTACACATTAATAATTTAATTATTGATATTTGTACTCCAAAAAGTGAGTTTTTATCTATTATAAAATATTGTAAAAATTTAGGAATAAAAGATATTTTAGTAGAAAAGCCATTTGTTATAGATGAAAGTTTATCTAAAAAATTGAATGGACTTAACGTAATTATGGTTGAAAATTATTTATTTTCTAAACTTACAACGATCATAAAAGAATATATTGATAAAAATCATAAAGAAATTAGTTTGATTTATACTAATTTTTCAAAAGATAGAATTTCAGAAAGTCTATCGGGTAGGGGTTATACTAAAGAAGTAACTTTGAACTATGAGATAGAAATTCCTCATCAAATATATTTAACTCAATATTTTTTGAATAATCCAACTGATATTCAGAATAGCATTACTTGTTCGAGAGATTTAAAACTTGGCAATATATCATTAGAAAATCATGGCTATGGTTTAATAATATCAAAATTTAATGATATAAATATAATATATGAGAGTAATCTTACATCTATTATCACGCAAAAAAGAATTATTATATGTACTAAAGATAATTATGCAATTGAAGGAAACTATGCTCTATATTCAAAAGATTTAGAGTTAATTAAACCAGCTAACATGAGTATTTATTATAATGGACAACTTATTCATAGTGAAACTATTGAAGAAGATGATAATTTTGCTTATTTTATTAAAAACGCATATCTTTATTTTAATAACGAAGCACCAAATCCTAATTTTGTAGATATAATATCGTTTTCTAATATTATGAATTTATATTGCAACAACTTATTAGAAAGAAAAATGAGTAAATAGAGGTTTATATGAATGGATACACAATTAATATTGGCGATTTATTGAATGTTAAGGTTTATGCTTCTGAAAAAGTGTACGACGATTTATTAAAAAGATTTTCAGCTATCAAAATATCTGAATGTGTTTGCGATTTTGAAATATTTTATAGAAACTTTCAAATGATTCAATCTGAGAAATCAGGAATATTAATGAAACCATTTAGAAATACTTTATATTTGGTAACCGAACAGGAAGATAAAATTATTGCGTATTCTCCAGTACAAACATATTCAAGTGAGAATATAATAGAGAGAATCAATAAAAAAATAACTATATCGTGTCAAAAAGATAACAATAGTAAAGTTTTGATAAGAGTTATAACTGAATTGTTAATTAGAAAGCTTTTAAGCAAAGGATATTTCCCACTTCATGCGTCTTGTGTAATGAAAGATAATAAGGCTATATTATTCTTAGGACGGAAAGGCAGTGGTAAATCAACAGCTTTATTTGCAAATGTACTATTAAATGATGCTTATCCAATTTCAAATGATATAACATTTGTTGGCAAAGAAAATGGTAAATGGCAAGCATTTGGATTACCATATGATTTGACTTTTGATAGTACTTTGTTTTTACAAATAGCTCAAGAAACAAAAAAATTTAAAAACTTTCATGAAGAAGATAAATATGGAAGTAATAAAATTAGATATGATGTTGCTGAATTTATTGCTGATTTTAATACAAGTTGGGTTTGGCATGCTCCAATTGCAGCAATTAACATTGTGAATTTAACTAAAGAAAGCGAGTATACTATTTTTTCTAATATTAAATTTGAAGATGCTCTTTTAAATCTAAATAGATATGGAAAAGACAAAAATTTTGATTTTGATGACTATTTAAAAATAAACAATTTATATCCTTCGTTTGATTATGAGTTATTATCTCAAGAAATACCGTTTAATAAAATGGAAGGAAATGTATTAAGGCACTATTTGAAAAGGAGTCGGTAATATGTGTAAAATATCAATAGAATATAGCATAGTAAGTCGTGGAACCGAACGGTATAATAATTGTGGTTATATGGCTATTAGTGGTATATACGATTCATATCGATATATATTAAATGTAGATCATAATATAAGAACTGCTACTTTATCTGAAGGTTATTTAAAAGCAAAATCTTGTTATGAAATAAGTAATATAGTGTTCTCGAGATTTCAGCTAATAACCGCTTTATTTTTTGAACGACACAAAGATAAAATCGATGATAACATATTGATTTTAGGGTTGGGAAATGTAGGAGTTAGTTGTTTAATATATTTGATAGATAAGGGATTTCAAAATATAACTATCTATGTGAGACAATTAGATAATAAAATAGTCGAATTATTAAAAATTCTGAAAAAAAATTATAGTGTAAATATAGATACGATTGATAATTTAAATAAGAAAAATGATTTTAACACTTATATTGATACAACTGGGGATTCTTTAGTATTAAAGAGTATATTTGAAAATGCAGGTTTTAATAATACAATAATTATATTAAGTACACCTCGTGATGATAAGTTTTTAATATCGCCATTAATGGTCAATCGTAAGAATTTAGTAATAATAGGTGGGCATGAACTGAATGGAATAGATGTGGAAAAGAGACAGGAAATATTTGAAAAAATATTAGAAGTTAATAGAAATAAAAAATATTTGAAAAAATTAATAAATGAATATGATTTTTCTGATAAAAGACTAAAAAGCATAAAACAGCATAAATCGAACTTTATAGAAATTTTTAAGTATTAGTGTGAGTGTGAGGTGATATAATGAGTATATTAATTGTTTCTGATTATGATGGAACATTAAAAAAAGATGAGCATATAGAAAGTATAAAACCAAATGTTGACTTATTGAAGAGAATTAGTAATAACGAAGTAATTTTTATGCTTTCTACTGGTAGATTATATAGGTCTATAAAATCTGAAATTGAAAAATTTGATATACCGTTTCAATATTTATCTTGTGCTAATGGAAATATATTATTTGATAAAGATTTCCAAGTTATATTTAAGACATATATTAATTCTGAAATCATAAACGATTTAAAACCCTTTTACAGAAAAATACTTTCTATCAATGCATTAGATGAATACGGTACTTTAGTGTCAAATAATCCTACTGAATATTTGGTGCATTTAGTTGAAGAGCCTGAAACAAGACGCAAAGTAGTTAATATGCTTTTGGACTCTCCAACAGTAGACTATTGTACTGACGGGAGTAATAAATACACAATTCATATTTTTTCAATGTCTAGTAAAATTACTACGATAGAAATTGCGAAAAAAATGTTAAACATAAGCAAAGAGGCAATATATACAATAGGGGATGGTCCTAATGATTTGGAAATGATAAAAAAATATAATGGTTTTATAATTGGCAATGCAGTTGATAATGGTACAGATCTAAGTTATTTACCTAAATTTAATAGTTTCTCCGATTGTGTAGAAGAGATACAGCATATCTTGAGAAGAAGGCGTTAAAATGATAAAATCAACTTATAATATTAATAAAATGAATTTATATGTTTATTGTGAAATAGAAGAGTACTGTGAATTAATAGTGAAATGGTTAAGCATATATGATACTACAAATTCAAAAAAGTATGATTCTTATATAAAAATTTATAGAAATAAAACGATATGGGGCATAGGAAATACTGAAAGATGTATTAATGGAATTATTAATCACACCGATTTATATCCGTTGTTTTATAATGCGATAGCCAATCTAATATTAAATAATTCTAATATACTTTTACATTCCGCAGTTTTATGTTATAATAATGTCGGCATTTTGGTGGTTGGAGATTTTAACTCTGGTAAAACTACATTATGTTTAAATGCATTAAAAAATGAAATGAAAGTAGTATCAGCGGATCAAACCCATTTGCATTATAAAAAAAATAGATTATTTGTGCGTAAGGGGTCTATTTATATGAAGATTAATCAAAATAGTGAGCAAATGCTAAGCAAAGATAATTATGAGATAGAAATAAAATTTATCTTAAACATTGTTGGACTTTGTGATAATGGGGCTTTAACGTTTGATTTGGTTGAAAATAAAAATCATATAATAAAAAGTTTGTTTAAATTTTGTACATGGCATTCAGATATTCCTTTGTTTACTGAGCCAGTTATGCTAAATATTGATAGATTTAAAATATATAAATTATTAAATAAAATAGATTTGCCATTTTATAATGTTCGCGGAGACGCAAAATATGTTGTTAAAAAAATAAAGGAGGTATTAAAATGATTGAGGAAACAGTTTTTACAAAAGAGGAAATAATAGAGATAGTAAAAAACAATTATAATATTGAGGTTGATCAAATCGAAAAATTAGATCGAGGTAGTGCTAATTTATACTCATTAAATAATAATAAATATATACTTAAAGAATTTCAATCAAAATATACAAAAGATGAAATAGATAAAGAAATAGCTATAATTAATCATTTAAGCGAAGATGATATTCCTGTTCCAGAATATGTTAAAACTCTAAGTGGAGAGTATAGTATTATATATAAAGGAAGAGTCATTATAATCCAAAAATATATTGAAGGTTATACAATGGAATCAAATACTGGCGATTATAGCCAAATGCTTGAATCAGCAGAATATTTAGGAAAAATCATTAAAAGTCTTGAAACATTAAATTTTGATTTGCCAAGTAATGATGTATCCAGTTGGTATTCACAGGAAACAATCAACGAGAGTATAGAAAAGCAAGAAAATTTATTAAAAAAAATATCTAAAAGCACATATCCTCAAATATATAAAGATTTAACTGATAAAATTTCTATGTTGAAGTATATTAAAGATAATTTAGATTTCAAAGACATGAATAAGTTGACTGTCATGAATACCCATGGCGATTATAGTGTGTTACAATTTATATATAAAGATGGTAAAATAAATGCAATTATAGATTTTGTTTCAGCATGTAAAATGCCTATTGTTTGGGAAATAATTAGATCTTATAGTTATATTGATAAAAAAGCTAAAGATGGTAAAATAGATATTGATAATTTAGTTCAATATGTAAAAACGTTCATGAATTATGTTCAATTAAATAAGTATGATTTAAAATTTATGCCGTATTTATATTTAGTACAGCTTTTAGCAAGTACTTTTGGTTATAAGCAATATATAGCAGATAATTCTAAGAAAAGCTTGTTAGAATTTGCTTATTTTAGAACAAGTTTGTGTAAATATCTATTTGAAAATGCAGAGAAAATATCTAACATTTTAATAGGAGAATTATTGAATTAATTATTTAGTTAGGGGGAAAATAAAATGGAAAATGTTTTTAATGAAGAAAGAAAGTATTTAGAACATGTAAAAAAAAGTTTAAAAGAGAATATTGAATATCAAAAGCAAGAAATGAAGGAAATTCCTAAAAGACACACAAATGTATTGCAGGGTGATTCTTTTTTGGTAGAAAGTTTAATGTCAATTGCAGCATCTAAGTTATATCAATTAGAAAATGCGCAAGATAGTCCTTATTTTGGAAGAATAGATTTTTTAGCAGATGATAGTCATCAGTGTGCAAAACTTTATCTTGGAAAAACAGCTATAAAAGATGAAACAGGAGAGTTTGTAACAATCGATTGGAGAGCACCGATTTGTAGTTTATACTATGATAGTGATGTTGGAAGAGTCTCATATGAGGCACCTAAAGGGGAAATTACAGGCGAGTTGAAACTAAAAAGGCAAATCATTATTGAAAAAGGTGAACTTTTAGATGTCAAAGATACTTCAATTGTGGCACAAGATGACGTTTTACAACATTATTTAAATATTCATGCAGATGATAAAATGAAAAATATAGTTGCATCAATCCAGAAAGAACAATATAAGATCATTAAATTACCATTATATACTAATGTGGTTGTTCAGGGTGTTGCTGGTTCTGGAAAAACAAGTGTAGCTTTACATAGAATAGCTTATTTAGTTTATAATGAAAGTAAAAATATTCAAGAGAGTCAGTTTTTGGTTATAGGCCCAAATAAGTACTTTCTAGATTATATTTCAGGGTTATTACCTGATTTAGATGTTAGTCATATTAGCCAAACTACTTTTTATGAAATTGCTGAAGATATTATTGGTGAAAAGATTAAAGTCTCTGATCAAAATTTAGCAATCGAGGAATGTATTAAAACTGGAAAGATTAATAAAGGTTTATCTTTAAAATCATCATTAAAATATAGAGATGCTTTGGAAAAATTCATGCAAGACTATGTTTCAGTGCATTTAAGCGAAGACATTAAAATTGGAGATCAAGTTCTAATTTCTTCCGAAGAAATTAAAGAAAGTTATAGACAAAGTTTTACTGGAAATATAAATACGACAATTTTAAAAATTCAAAATGGTCGAATACAGAAAATAAAAGGAAATTATGAAAATATTTATTCCAGAATAACAGCTTCTTTATTACTAAAACTAAAAGAATATCCTATTGGCTCTCCAGAAAGGCAAGCTGTTATTGATGAAATGAATAGTATACAGAAAGAAATTAAAACAGGATGTTCTAAAACAATAAAAAGCTATTTTAAGCCTCTTTTGCAAAAACCAAGTCAAATTTATAAAGAGTTTATATCAAATGCTGAAAAATATTTGACAGGAACTGAAGAAGAGATAAAAGAATTGAAGGAAAGAACATTAAAAAATTTATCTAAAAAAACAGTAGAATATGAAGATTTGGCAGCTTTAATGTATATAAAACTATTAGCAGACGGAAATACAAAATATCAAAATTACAAACAAATAGTTTTAGATGAAGCACAAGATTTTGGTATTTTTCACTTTGATATATTACGAAAGGTATTTAAAGGAGCAAATTTCTCTATTTTTGGCGATTTAAATCAGGCAATTTATACGTATAGAAGTATAAACAATTGGAATTCGTTAAACGAAGAAGTTTTTAATAATTCCTGTGTGTTAACTACTTTGGATAAAAGCTATAGAACAACTGATGAAATCATGAGAGAAGCAAATAAAATTCCTAAGCAACTTAATTTACATGTCTCTAAATCTTTAGTGAGACATGGTGAAGAAGTTGAATATATGAATACAGAAAAATTAGATGAAATTTCGTTAATAGTAGATATAATTCAATCGTATTTAGTAAAAGGTTATAAAACGATTGCTATAATTTCAAAAAGTGATTTAGAATCCCAAAATTTAGCCAAGAAACTTCAAGCGTCTGGAGTAGCAATAAATTATATTAGTAGTAAAGATGAAACATATAAAGGTGGAATCTGTTGCGTGACTAGTTATTTATCCAAGGGACTAGAATTTGATGCGACAATTTTAACAAATGTTTCTAAAGATAATTACTTGGCTACTAATTCATTAGATCAACATTTATTATATGTTGCGATGACTCGAGCTTTACACGAATCAAAAATTCTATTTAATAGAGAATTAACTGACATTTTAAATGTGGATCATGACGTATCTCTAAAATTAAAGCGATAAGAATTAGATAAAATTACATCTAATTCTTTTTTGGAGGAGGAATATGAAAATAGCGGTTGCGGGAACAGGGTATGTAGGGCTATCATTGGCAACATTATTGAGTCAAAAATATGAAGTGGTTGCATTAGATATTGTTCCAGAAAAAATAGATTTAATAAATAAACGTATTTCACCAATTAAAGATGAATATATTGAGAAATTTTTTAAAGAAAAAAAATTACATTTAAAAGCAACTTTGAATTATCAAGAAACCTTTAAAGATGTTGAATATATTATTATTAGTACACCAACTAATTATGATGAAGAAAAAAAATTTTTTGACACTTCATCAGTTGAAGATATTATTAGGAAAGCGAGAAGTCTAAATACAAATACAACTATAGTAGTTAAGTCAACTGTGCCAGTAGGCTTTATTGAAAATGTGAAAAGAAAATATAAGATTGATAATATTTTCTTTTCACCAGAATTCTTAAGAGAAGGAAAAGCTCTATATGATAATTTATATCCGTCAAGAATAATAATCGGAGAGAGATCTGCAGAATCTAAAATATTTGCTAGTTTATTACAAGATTGTGCAAGGAAAAAGAGTATACCTACATTATATATGAATTCAACAGAGGCAGAAGCCGTGAAATTATTCGCAAATACATATTTGGCTTTAAGAGTAGCTTTTTTTAATGAATTGGATACTTTTGCATTAGAAAAAAATTTGAATACAAAAGACATTATAGATGGAGTTTCATTGGATCCTAGAATAGGCAATTATTATAATAATCCGTCATTTGGATATGGTGGATATTGTTTACCAAAAGACAGTAGAGAATTATTTAGTAGCTATGGTGAAATTCCAGAAAATATTATTGAAGCTGTTGTAATGGCAAATGATACTAGAAAAAGGTATATTGTAAATTTTATTGAAAAGGAGAATCCTAAAATAGTTGGAATATATAGATTGATTATGAAAAGCAAAAGTGATAATTTTCGGGAAAGTTCTATTCGAGATATTATTGAATATTTAAAGGAAGATAATATAAAAGTGGTAATATATGAACCGTATATTACTTCAGCTTCATTTTTAGGTTGTAAAGTAATAAAGGATTTTAAGGAATTTACGGAATTATCTAATATAATTCTTGCAAATAGAATAGATAAGCAAATTGAAAAAATAAAAGGTAAAGTTTTTTCTCGAGACATATATTATGAAAATTAGTTACTAATAAAAAAAGTTTTATTTATTTTTAGAAGTTTTAATTGTTTTTTTCAATATTATTCTATGTACATTTTTATTAAACGATATATTTTGAATGGTCATTTGATATAAAAATTGTAATAAATTAAACCTTTGTAATAAAGATATATTTTCGTTTAAACAGCGTATATATAAATCAATGAATTTTGGTTCAGGATTCTTTTTTTTGGTTGCATTTCTATAATTATCGTTTAGCATAGTTTTTAATGCTTTAGTTCGAGAAACACCAGGCAAGGCATTTATTGCAAAATATAAATCTTTAATTCTTTCTAATGTTAAGTGAAAAACGTGATTGGCATATAAGTCATTTGTCTCTATATAATAGTTTAAGTCATCAAAAAAATTATTAATAATAGCAATTTATTCTTTTGTGCGTTCTTCATCTAAAGGTAGCCGCATATGTTAGAGTAAGTACTGATTTTGAAGAGCAACAAATAAGTTTTCATTCTCAATATGTATATTATGATGGATTAATTAAGCAAAATCCAAACTGGGAATTTGCAGGAATATATGCTGATGAGGGTCTTTCTGGTACACAAACCAAAAATCGCGATTCTTTTAATAAAATGATAAAAGATGCGCTTAATGAGAAAATCGACATGATTATTACAAAGTCTATTTCAAGATTTGCTAGAATTACTGTAGATACACTAAATATTGTAAGGTTGCTGAAATCACATAATGTTGATGTATTTTTTGAAAAAGAAAATATACATACTTTTTCTGTTACTAATGAGCTCTTTTTAACATTGTATAGTGCGTTTGCCCAAGCAGAAAGTGAATCTATTTCGGAAAATATGAAGTCTGGATTGCAAATGAAAATGAAACGTGGAGAATATGTTGGATGTCCTGAGTGTTATGGCTATGATTGGAATAAAGAAGCAAAAACTTTGGAGGTTAATACTGAAAAAGCTAAAATCGTTAAAAGGATTTTTGAAGAATATGCTCGAGGATATGGTTCTGGCAGGATTTGTAAAGGATTAAATAGTGACAAAATGGTTAGTCCAACTGGAAAAAGATGGAGTCCATCTACCATTCGAAGATTACTATTTAACGAAAAATATTTAGGTGATCTTTGTACTGGAAAACCTTTGTTGAAAGCCCTGTAACTCATAGAAAGAAAATGAATCAAGGTCAATCTAAACAATGGTATACGGAAAACAAACATGAAGCAATTATCTCAAAGGAGTTGTGGATGAAAGCCCATGAAATGTATAAAAAAAGAAGTGATAAAGCTAAAAGTCATCGTGATAAATATAGTAGAAGATACGCTTTTAGCAGCAAGATTTATTGTGGCTTTTGTGGAGAACGATTTGTCAGACAATCTTATTTAAAAAATAAAAAAGACAAGAACAGTGAAAGAGTAATATTTTGGGGATGTAGAAGTCAATTTCATGAAATTACTTGTGAGAATAAAATTAAATATAAAGATGAAGAACTAAAAAAAATGTTTGTGTTTTTATTTAATCAATTATATAGTGATAAAGATAAGTATGTAAAACAGTTTTTATATTATGTAGATACAGTATTGAATAACATGGAAAAAGAAATTTATTCATTAGAAAAAGAACGTGATGCAATTTTACAAAAACAATCAAAACTATTGGATTTAGCCCTAGACAATAAAATATCAAAACAAGTCTTGGATAGTAAAATGAATGAATTAGATATAAAACACGCAGAAATAAAAGAGGCTTTAGAAAAATTACATCAACATTCTCAATTGAAAAGTGAAAAAATTGCACAAATGAATAAGATAATTAGTATAATTGAAGAAAAACGTGAATTAAAAGAATTTGATGATGACATATTTGAAGCGTTAGTAGATAGGATTGTAATTGGTAAAAAATTAGATGATGGTACTTTCGATTACAAAAGTATTCAATTCATTTTAAAAACGTCTGAAATAATTACGAATGAAGATATAACAGGCATAATTTCAGAGAAAATAAATGATAAATTTAGTACGTATAATGAATCCTTGCACGTAACGAGCGAGGATAAAAAAATTGGCTTGACTGCATATAGGTGCGCCAAGCGATTTTGCCTTTGCAACTGGAGGCGGAGACTCTATAAGTAGATCTGATTGCTTAACCATGACCTTAAATACTGCCTATGATGGAAATTGTTTGAAAAATAATTGGCTACATAAAGGCCTATCTGAGTATACAATTACTCCGTCAATTAATCAATTTAGTCCAAGTTCAGACAGTGAAGTGTTTTGCATATCATACGATAATGTTTTTCAAACTTGTTACGTCTCTTATGGTAATACCAGTGGTCATAACTTTTCTCCAGTCGTCTATTTATCTTCCAATGTTAAAATAACAAGTGGAACAGGTTCGGAAAGTGATCCATATGTTTTAAGTCTGTGAGTCTAGCTCACTTTTTTTCTTGCTACTTAAAGTAAAATAGTCTAGAATAAGTATCAATCAGGTGATATTATGTTGACAAGAAAAGAAAAAGCAGATTATATATATCAAAAAATTATAGAAAATCGTATTTATTCATGGAAAGATCCACGCCTTTGTTTTCCTAATGGGAAACGTGTTTTATCCTTTTTGTATACTTGGGGACATCGAGAATCGAAAGAAATAGATGATTTAACAACTATGTATGTTTATAACACTTTACAAAAATGTCAAAGAGAACTAGAAAAAAATGAGATTGCCATTTGCTTTGAAACTATCGAACAAATTCTAAATTCAAATCCTTTCATAGCCCTAACAACTTCTCAAATTGTCCTTCCAAATCAGCAAACAATTGCCAATTTTCTAAGGGAAATAAAACGCAAGATAAAACAAAATTCAGAATATAAAGAAGATTTAATAAGCGAGTTAACTAGAATAAATCAATTACAGTCTCTTTTGAAAATAGATGCTCGTTTTTCCCTTTTAGAGAAGCAAGTATACGAAGACGTTCATTTCAAACTATCAAGTAATCAAGAAAGCTTTCCCGATGGCATTTCTTGTGCCTCTTATTGGAATTATTGTCAACGAAAAACAAGTCAAAGTTTAAAGGAAGAAGATATATATCTATATAAGAAAATGAGACATCTTTTACTGCTTGCCAAACGAATGCGCCTTTTAAATTACATGGAAATAATGAAACAAGAAATTATAGTAAATCCTGATTTTAGATTTTACAAAACCAAAAAAACTTTTGAAGATGGCACGAAGTATCATTCTTGCTGGGAATACTGTAATTATTTAGCGAAAAAAAACAAAGAAAAAAAGCCCGATGAAATAGAGCTCAGTCTATACCAAACTATGGCTGAGATAGATGAACTTCAAGGTCGAACTAAGTAGTTTTATTGTGGCGGATAAACTCTCTTAAAATCTTTGTTAAAGCCCTTTTTTCAATTCGTGATACATAACTTCTGGAAATATGCATCTCCCTAGCAATTTCTTTTTGAGTCATTTCTTTACGATTCATGAGTCCATACCTTTTTACAATAATATCTTGTTCTCGTCTGTTTAAAACTTTTAGATATTCATTGACAAGCAATATATTATCTTTCTTCTGCAAAACACTTGCAAAATCTTCCGTTTGATCTTTAATCACTTCAATAAGGCTAATTTCATTCCCATCTTTGTCAAAACCAATCGAATCATTCAAACTAATATTCTTTAAATGACTACCTTTAATACTTCGAAAATACATCAAAATTTCATTTTGAATACACTTTGCCACATACGTAGTAAGCCTTATATTCTTGTCAAAATCATAAGAATCTACGCCCTTAATAAGTCCGATCGTTCCAATCCCAATTAAATCATCTGTATCTTTATTATTGGTTTCAAATTTTTTGACAATATGAGCAACTAACCGTAAATTATGTTCAATCAGCTTATTGCGAGCCTCTTCATCACCAGCCATCATTTTTAAAATGTAGTGGCGTTCTTCCTTTTCACTAAGTGGTGATGGAAAAACATTGTTTGAATAACTTCCGGTAAAAAATAACATCGATTTTAATAATGAAAGTAAAAACATCTCTAACACTCCTATACTAAAGTATATTCAAAGGATAAATTTTTATTTCTGTTCTTCTGTCCAAAATGAATGAAACGTGATATACTTAAAAAAGGAAGGTGAGTCATGGATATATTTAGACCAGATATATATAAAAGAAGTATTTATGATATTAATTATGAGGATTTAAAAAGGCGCGGTATTAAGTGTATTTTGTTTGATTTAGATAATACTCTTGCCCCAATGGAAGTAGAAATTCCCGACAAAAAACTTCTAGAATTTTTCTTATATTTAGAGGATTTAGGGTTTAAACCTATTATATTATCCAATGCCTCAAAAAAGAGAGTTGCGCCATTTAAAGAAAGATGCAATGTGGATAGTTCATGTAACAGCAGCAAGCCATTTAAGAAAAAATATTTGAAAATATTAGAGTTATATTCATATAAAGATACTGAAGTAGCCTGTGTTGGTGATCAACTCATTACGGATATTTTAGGTGCTAATCGTCTGGGATTTACGAGCATTTTAGTAAACCCTATCAGTGCGAAAGAAGCATTTCCGACGAAAATAAATCGTTGGTTCGAAAAAAGAATTTACAAAAGTTTTCAAAAAAAGGGGATATTTAAAAAAGGAGAGTATTATGAGTAAATGTTGTAAAGGATGTGGAGTTCTCTTACAAAATGAGGATCCTTCTAAAATTGGCTATGTTGAAAACATAGATCAAAAATATTGTCGTCGCTGCTTTCGAATGCGAAACTACCACGAATTTCAAAAAGTAGCTATTCCTGAAGAACAAGGAAGTATGCTTGAAAAAGTAAACAAAAGTAAAGGCTTTGCCTTCTTTTTCTGTGATTTTTTAAACCTTTATCCAGATAATATAAAGTGTTATCATCAAATCAAAATTCCCAAACTTTTCTGTGTAACCAAAAGTGATAGTATACCGGAAAGTATTTATTATGAAAATATCAGAAAATGGCTTCAAAAGACCCATCATGTTACCGAAGAAATTCTTTTTATTTCGGTTAAAAATGTCCATAAATTAAAAGAAAAATTGAGTCGTCTACCTTACCAAAAAATCTTCTTTCTCGGTCCAACCAATGCCGGTAAAAGTAGTTTAGTAAAAGCTTTAACTAACCAAAGTGAGATTACCGTCAGCGAAATGCCTAACACAACCTTAAACTTTATTAAAGTTCCTTATCTCGAAAAACAAATCTATGATACCGTTGGCTTTGCTGATATGTATACGCTAGACGATCCAGCTTTAATCAAAAAAACTATTTTAAAAAAGCAAATAAGACCCTTAATTATTCCTGTGAATGAATCTTGTAGTCTTTTAATAGAAGATTTTATTCGTCTTCAATTTGATCGCCAAGTCCAAGTGACTTTCTTTAAAAGTGATTTACTTAAAGTTCAAAAAGTCTATGGGAAAAATACGGCACTTTTAGATACACCAAGCTTTACCAAAGATATTAAAGCCCGCAGTCATGTCTATTTTAAAGGCCTAGGTTTTTGTTACATAAAAGCACCTTGTAAAATAACATTCTACAATATCGCAGAAGAATATATTAATATTTGTGAGTCGTTTTTTGGAGGCTACCATGAATAGAATTCGCGTTATGGATGAAACCCTTGCCAACAAAATTGCCGCTGGGGAAGTTGTTGAAAAATGTTCTTCTATAGTGAAAGAACTATGTGAAAACAGTATTGATGCGGGTGCAACGAGAATCGATGTGACTCTTTTAGAAGGTGGAAAAAAACTTATCGAAGTAATGGATGATGGCATTGGAATGAATAAAGAAGATGCGCATCTTGCTTTTCAAAGACATGCTACCAGTAAAATTTATAAAGATGATGACTTATTTTTTATTGATACTTTAGGCTTTCGTGGAGAAGCCCTTCCTTCCATTGCCAGCGTTTCAAGGACCGAAATGAATACGAGTGATGGAGAAGTTGGCACCCACATTATCATCGAAGGAGGTAGGCTGATATGTGAAGAATCAGGACCTCTAAAAAAGGGAACCAAAATTAAAATTACAAACCTATTTTATAATACACCAGCCCGGTTAAAATACCTGAAAAGTGAGCAGTCAGAACTAGCTAGCTGTGTATCCTTTTTAGAAAGATTAGCTTTATCGCATCCTAAAATAGCCTTTTCTTTGAACCATGATGGCCATGATATTGTAAGAACCAGTGGCAGTGGGGATTTATTAAAAACGATTCACGAAATCTATGGCTTAAGTGTTTCTTCAAAAATGATTAAAGTGCAAAATAGTAATGATGATTTTGATTTATTTGGTTACATTGGTAAACCGGAAATCCTAAAAAGTAACCGCAACCACATGATTGTCATTGTAAATGACCGTGTCATTAAAAACTATGAAATTAACAAAGCCATAAACGATGCTTATTATACCTATAAACCGGATATTAAATTTCCAATTGTCATTTTAAATATTTATACAGATCCTACCTTAGTAGACGTGAATATTCACCCAACTAAGCAAGATATAAAAATTGGTAAAATGGATATTTTATATGATTTGATTTATACAACTTTAAAAGACGCCCTATACAAAAATTTATTAATACCGGATGCGGTAGAAAGGATGCCTGAAAGTAATCCATATAAAACAGAAGTTGTTGAAAACATCATCAAAGAACAAGAAGAACCTTATCAAAATAAGAAAGATGTTCAAACCACTTTTGACTTTCAAGCCTCAGAGGAAGAAGAACCAACTACCGAAGTTTATGTAAATCCGGAAATGAAAAGATTAAAGCTTTATCCTGTTGGTGTAGCTCATGGAACCTATATCATTGCTGAGAACGAAGAAGGTGTTTACTTAATTGATCAACATGCTGCTCAAGAAAGAGTAAACTACGAGCGAAATATGCGGGCTTTGAGATCAAAAGAACTTAGCACAACAGAACTTTTATTTCCTATTACGATTGAACTAAGTTCCAGTGACTTTTTAATACTTAAAGGAAAATTACCCTTACTGGAAAGCATGGGTTTTCACTTTGAGGAATTTGGATTAAATACCTTTGTCGTAAAATCACATCCAACGTGGCTTTTACAAGGACATGAAGAAGAGAGTATTAGGCGTATCATCGATCTTTTAATCGGAGGCTTAGATGGCTTTGATCGCGTAAAATTTAATGAGTCGATCGCCATTACTTTAGCTTGTAAAATGAGTATTAAAGCAAACATGCATATTTCCCATGAAGCTCAAGAAGAACTACTAAATGAACTATGTGCCTGTGATAATCCTTATAATTGTCCGCATGGAAGACCAACGATTATAAAATTTAGTATCTATGATTTAGAAAGAATGTTTAAAAGAAGCATGAATTGACATTTCCCTTGTTCTATATTAGAATAAAAGCTCAAACGAGGTGATATCATGCCAAAGATCACATATCGCATTGGCGTTTCTTCTTGGACAGAAAAAAACTCAATGCAAGAAAACTTAGCTTTTTTAGACAAACAATTACATTTATCTATACCCTTAATAACGGGAGCAGACATCTACTCTAAAAAGAAGAAAATAAAAATTTATGTTGGTAAAGAGATTAATTTAAAAGAGTATTCCAAAGAAACCTACTTGCGTGAAAAATTTGATATCTCCTTAGAAACCTTAGCTGACATTGCTGTCCAAGGCTATGAAAGAGCCTGTCTATTAAATTATAAAAAATATGACCAAGTGATCATTGGGGTAGAAGAAGATGCCCTTATCGTTCCGGATTACTTTGCTTTAAAAACCTTGATACGAATTCATAGAAATAAATAGTTGTGATATATTAGGAAAATAAAAAAGATGAATTGCCAATATATTTTTCTGTGGAAAAATATATTGACTTTTTTGCTGACAACTTTTATAATACTAAGAGAAGGTGATTTTGTGATAAAAAGAGAAACTTATTTAAAAAAAATAAGAGAAACATATGACATGGATATCATCAAAATAATAACTGGAATAAGACGTTGTGGAAAATCAGTGCTATTAAAACAAATTATTGATGAATTACTTCAAAAAAATATTGCCAAAGATCATATCATTTATATAAATTTTGAAGATGTGGAATATGCAAATTTAAAAGATTTTATGGACTTAAATCATTATGTAAAAGAAAAAATTCTTGATGAAAAAAAGTATTATTTATTTTTTGATGAAATACAGATGGTTGAAGGTTGGGAAAAAGCAGTGAATTCATTTAAAGCAACATTGAATGTTTCAATATTTGTAACAGGTTCTAATTCTAAATTATTATCCGGTGAATTAGCCACTTTACTTTCAGGACGCTATATTTCTTTTCAAGTTTACCCTTTTAGTTTTAAAGAAGTACTAGAGTTAAAAGAAATAAATGATGAAAAAGAAATTGAGAATGCCTTTAACGACTATTTATTATGGGGTGGATTACCTCAAAGATTTGAATTTAAAACAGAAGAAGGAATGAAAACATACTTATCCGACGTATTTGATGCCATTGTGTTGAAAGATATTGTGAAAAGAAATAACATAAAAAATGTATCTTTATTTCAAAGAATAATGGAATATATAGTTACAAACCCTAGTCAATTTTTCTCGCCTACCAATATGATAGGAGAGTTAGAAAAAGAAAAAATTCCAGTTTCAACAAAAACGATTTATGAGTGTTTAGATTATGCTACAGGAGCACTGTTAATGTCTAAAATTTCAACTTATGATATAAGAGGAAAAAGAATTTTAACAAGAAAGGATAAATATTATTTAACAGATTTAGGCTTAGGGCAAATTTTAAATGTAAATAAAAAAACACAATTTGGAGCATATTTGGAAAATATTGTTTATAATGAATTAGTTTGTCGGGGATATACGGTGAGCATTGGAAATAATAATGGTAAAGAAATTGATTTTATTGCCACGAAATATAATCAGAAAGAATATTATCAAGTCGCGTATACATTAGCTAGCAAGGAAACTGAAGAAAGAGAATTTGGAGCATATAAAAACTTAGAAGATAACTATCCTAAATATGTAATTTCTACAGATAAACTCGATTATTCTCAAAATGGTATTATTCATAAAAATATTATTGATTGGCTGTTAGAAAAGTAATTAAGTTAACTTCTTACAAGAGAGCAATTAATAATTCAAAAGAAAGAATTAATTTTACAAAAAATTGAATTAGAACAAACTTAAATTTTTCATTGCATTTTCTGTGCTTTCATATTATACTATTCTAGTAATGAAGTTTTGCTGAAGTTTCATTGGGTACCTCTTCAAGATACTTTGGCTAAACCGATTTAAAAAAATAAAGGAGGTAATAACTATGGCTATGTCAAAAGCTAGAAAAACGGAAATTATTAAAGAATTCCAAAAGAATAAGAACGACGTTGGAAGTACTGAAGTTCAAATTGCTTTATTAACTGAAGAAATTAATAATTTAACCGAACACTTTAAGACACATATCCATGACTATCATTCTAAACTAGGTTTACAAAAGATGGTTGGAAGAAGAAAAAAACTTTTAAATTACTTAAAAGAAAACGATGTTGTATCTTATCGTGAACTTATTAAAAAATTAAATTTAAGAAAATAGGCACTAACTTTTTTAGTGTCTTTTTTTCTAGAAAGAAGGAAGTATGAAAAAAGAATTTACTTTAGATTTTTATGGTCGAAAAATTACTGTGGAAACAGGTTGGCTTGCCAAACAAGCAAATGGTTCCTGCCTTGTTCGTTATGGCGATACTGTTGTTCTATCTGCAAGTGTTATGGGCAAAACAGCCGTTACTCAAGATTTTTTTCCCTTACAAGTTCTCTATCAAGAAAAATTATATTCTGTAGGTAAAATTCCTGGTGGTTTCATTAAAAGAGAAGGAAGACCTACCGATGAAGCAACTTTAGCTGCCAGACTTATCGATCGTCCAATTCGTCCAATGTTTGATGAAAATTTGCGTAATGAAATTCAGGTCGTAAATACAGTTCTATCAGTTGATCAGGATAACTCTCCGGTCATGGCTGCATTGTTTGGCTCATCTTTATCTTTGGGAATTTCTGAAATTCCTTTTGATGGTCCTGTCTGTGGTGTGGTAGTAGGTAAAATAGGAAAAGAGTATATCATTAATCCTACTGTAGAAGAGTTGGAGCAAAGTACTTTAAATCTTACTGTAGCTGGAACTAAAGAAGCGATTTGCATGGTTGAAGCCGGAGCAAATGAATTAAGTGAAAAAGCTGTTTTAGAAGGAATTTTATTTGGGCATGAAGCGATTAAAAAACTCTGTGATTTCCAAAGTGAAATAATCGCTGTTATTGGCAAGGAAAAAGTTGAGTTAGATAAAGCTGAATTAGAAAGTGACTTAGTTTCTGCTGTAACCAAATATGCATATCAAAATATTTTAGAAGCAATTCAAATAAAAGATAAATTACAATCCGCGGCTAAAGTAGAAGAAATTAAACAACAAACCATAGGCTATTTTACAAGTCTGTACTTAGATGAAGAATCATTAGAAGATAAACTAAAACAAGTAAATAAAATTTTATATAATTTAGAAGCAGATGCTGTCAGAAGTTTAATTACTGAACAACATATTAGACCAGATGGTCGAAAAATGGATGAAATAAGACCATTAGATGCCATGATTGATCTTTTGCCAAGAACTCATGGATCTGCAGTATTTACAAGAGGGCAAACCCAAAGTCTTGCTACGACAACCCTAGGTGCAATTGGAGAACATCAAGTATTAGATGGTCTAGGTATTGAAGAAGCGAAACGTTTTATGCTTCATTATAACTTTCCAGCCTTTTCAGTTGGCGAAATTGGTCGTTATGGTTCACCAGGAAGAAGAGAGATTGGTCACGGTGCCTTAGGTGAAAGAGCATTGTCTTATGTTATTCCTTCTGAAGAGGAATTTCCATATACAATTCGTGTCGTTTCCGAAATCCTAGAATCAAACGGTTCTTCAA
>ERZ1643251.1881-NODE-1881-length-22615-cov-10.769548_pt1 | contig 22615 bp, 29 predicted proteins | sample MGYA00579261_ERZ1643251 | MGnify/ENA primary metagenome ERZ1643251 (study PRJEB29033, sample SAMEA4952267) | chicken gut metagenome | biome: Broiler Chicken; feature: Gastrointestinal Tract; material: Caecum | place: Ireland | collected 2018 | study: Broiler... | reverse complement strand
GGCGAAACGAACCTTGCCCATGCGGCAGCGGGAAGAAATATAAGAATTGCTGCGGGAAATAACGCGGGGGACACCAACTCGCACTCGCTGGGCTCGCCGCTGGACTCGCCTGGCGCATTAGACGAGAAAGGCGAACTTGCTTGCAAGGGTGAGCCTGCCGAAGTCGCATTCTCTCGCAGAGAGAATTAGAGGACTCTTTTATTTTATTATTTTATTGTTTTATTATTTTAACATCTTTTATTTTCACAGGTATGCAATCGCCATAATAATTGCCTTTTTTATCAATGCCAGAAAAATCCACTTCAACGCAATTTGCAACGATTTTATCGCTCATAATGCAGCCTTTGTCTCCTTTGTGAATGCCGAATTTAGTATATTTTTCGTCCTCTACCAAAAGTTCTACTATTTGATAGGCTGAAATTTGAGGAGTTGTTAAAAAATTTTTAGCATTTCTTAAAATTTTTTCTTCAAATTTTAAAAAATCTTGGCGTAATTGTTCAGGAAGTGTTTGATTTTCCACAACCAAATCATTCTTATTGATATTCACAATCGCATAATCTTTTGTATCTAAATTATTGAAAAATAAAACTTCAACACAATCTCTTATTCTAAAAATAATGCCGCGCATGTCTTTTTGCAAATTATTTTGTTTGTAAGGTGTTTCATTAACCAATTTGACTATATCGTATTTTTTCATTTAATCCATCCTCCGAACGGCGTTGTATTTTGTAATTTTCCCTCTGGATAAATCATCCAGCCTGAATAGAATGTAATACCTTTTATGGTTATTGGTATGGCAATTCTTTGCCCGCATTCATCTAAACTTTTTAAAATATAATTGCCATGTAAGTATTGTTCTTCTGCCTGTCTGCAAAATTCAAGTTGTAAGTACGCTGCATCATCTTTATCAAAACCTAAACTTTCAAACAGCTCTTTTTTACCTTTTGAAGTTTCGTCATCTTTAAAGATATATTCTGTAAATTTTCTTATGTCGCATTCTGCATGTATATGGTTACTAACAATATTGATAGAAATAACTTTTTTCATGCAATCGCAATTATCGTGTTGAGGCTGAGAGGGAATCTTATCTGCAAAGAAATAGCATCCAGACAATGCGGTGCATTTTGAGCAGTGACCCAATAGCTGCATAAGAGCACGCAAAATTTCTCTAAACCAGTCTGGTTGATTCAGGATGCCTGGATGAACCCATTCATACCATTGATTTAAAAAAATATTGCCCTTATTATCTATTTTGATTAAATTATCAAACATTCCCATTATATCAAATTCTCCTTTTAAAAATCAAAAATCGAAACATAATTTCAAATTTTTTTTAAGTTTAATACCAAAATTTGCAATGATAAATATTTAGTGCCAAAATTATAGTTCAAAAACACTTGCACTGTAAAAATTTTTGTGTTATACTATGCCAGTCGATAAAAAATCCTTGCTCTTTTTATGGAAAAGAGCCAAATTTGTCCAAAAGGAGGAAAAAATATGCCTAAATATGAATTGCTTTTCATTATTGCACCTGATGCAAGCGAAGAAAAAAGAGAAGAAATCATCGAAAAGTTTAAATCTCTTATTCAAAGCAAAGGCGGAAATGTTGAGGGCGTAGAAAAATGGGGGATGAAAAAACTTGCTTACCCTATCAACTTCAAAAACGAAGGTTTCTATGTTCTTATCAAAGCACAAGTGCCTGCAACAGAAGTGGATGCGATAAGCAAACTTATGAACATCACAGACGGCATTATGCGTCATCAATTTGTTAGAATTTAACATTTAATTAGGAGAAAATTATGAACAAAGTTATTTTAATTGGAAATCTTTCAAAAGACCCTGAACTTGCAACCACAAACGGTGGAGTTTCAGTTTGCAGATTTACAATCGCTGTTCAAAGAAGATTTCAAAATGCTGAGGGCGAAAGAGATGCCGATTTCATCAATGTTGTTGTATGGCGCGGACAAGCCGAAAATTGCCATAAATATTTGAAAAAAGGTTCTAAATGTGCTGTTGAAGGAAGAATTCAAACTTCATCATACGAGGCACAGGATGGAACAAGAAGATATGTAACAGAAGTTGTTGCAGATAATGTTGAATTTGTTGGAACGAGACAGAGAGAGGATGGAGATGCTCCGGTGGCTGCAAAATCACAGTCAGCAAAACCAGTTGCAGACCTTGAACCAATCGATGACGACTCGCTTCCATTCTAAAAGGAGAGAAAAATGAGCGAAGTTAAAGTTGAAGAAAAGCCAGCAAAGAAATTCCGCAAGCCATCCAAAAAGAAAGTTTGCGCATTCTGCGTTGCTGGTGAGAAAGAGATAGACTATAAAGATGTTGCTAAACTTAAAAAATTCATAACCGAGAAAGGAAAGATTTTGCCAAGAAGACAAACTGGTGTATGTTCTCATCACCAAAGAAAACTTGCCCTTGCAATTAAGCGTGCAAGAAATGTGGCACTTCTTCCATTTGTTGGCGACTAAGGAGGCGTGAAATGAAAGAAAACATTCATCCAGATTATCATGAGGTTACTGTAACCTGCGCATGTGGCAACACTTTTAAAACTCGTTCAACTGTTAAAGGCGACACTTTAAGCGTGGACATTTGCAACAAATGCCACCCATTCTTCACTGGTAAGAAGAAAATCGTTGACGCCAGCGGAACAGTTGATAAGTTCAAGAAAAAATATGGTCTTGACTAAAACAAAACTCCCAAACGGGAGTTTTTTAATTGTGTAAAATCTTTATTTCTGTCAAAAATTAAAGCATGAAAGAATTCTTTTTTCCGTGTTCTATTGGGGTGCGCTGTCAAACCTCAAAGCGCTTTGCGCTGGCCGTGATTGACGAGCGAGGCGCGAAACGACTTAGAAGTGGACGCACAAAAAATAAGATAATTTTATGGAATTTTCCAATTTTTAGGGGAATTTCTTACTTTTTTGCTTCAATTATTGCACTTTTGTGTGCATTTTGGGATTCCACAAAACTTTCCTCACAACCTCTGCCTAGCACCGGGGTCAGCGAAAAAATTGCAGGCAAACTTAACATAAAAAAAGAAAGCGTGATTATTTCAATTTTGCTGCTGGTGAGTTTGGTTATCGCGCTGATAATCTTTGGATATGTGCCAACAAAACTTTCATTTGTTTTTATTGGCATGAGCATGAATTTTGCACTAAGAAATTTTTTGATTGCGCTTGTTAAGGTGGCTCTTTTTTATTTGATTTTGCTTATCTTGCGCTTTATTCCTGCAATGCAAGATTTGTATAAATTCAATGGCGCTTGCAATCAAGTTAGGCTTAGGCAGGGCAGCACGATTAAATCTGGCAAGGCAGATTATCACACGCCGTTTAATGTGCTGAATATAATAATTTTTACTTTTCTTTTATCCATGTTTGTGATAACATGTGTAGGGATAAGCATTGCTGCGCACTGGAATTTTTTAATAAACCTTGCGCTCTTTCTGCTTTGCGCAGGGGTGGCTTTTGAAATTTGCTTGCTTTTCGAAAAACTTCCTGCGCTTAGAATGATTGCGCTGGTTACAGACTTTTTTGTTTCTGCCAAACCAAGCACAACGCATGACGAAATTGCCAGGGTGGCGCTTAACGAAGCAAGGCTTTCCACAGGAGAAAAACAGTTGAACGACGACAAAATTTCGCTTTCAGCGCTGCTTGCAGAGATGCAGACAGAACTTGAAAAGGCGGGCAAATATGAAAAAAGCGATGTGGAGTGGATCATCGCCACCGTGCTTGGGGTGTCAAGGGCGGAGGCTAAACTCACAAAGTTTTTCACGCCAAAACAGGCGCAAGAAATTTTAAAAGCAACCGCCATGCGCGCCGCTGGCAAGCCGCTTTCTGCGATTTTTGGATTTGTGGAGTTTTATGGGTTAAGGTTTGATGTAAACAAAAAAGTGCTTGCGCCAAGAATGGAAACCGAAATTTTGGTGGAAGAGGCACTCAAACAGATAAACAACATAAAAAATGCTGAGGTTTTGGATTTGGGTACAGGCAGCGGGGCGATTGCGGTGAGCATCGCAAAATTTTCAAATGCCAAGGTTTGTGCAATAGATGTTTCAAAGCAGGCGCTGCAAACAGCCAAAAGCAACGCTGAAAAAAATGGCGTAAAGGTGGAGTTTATTGAAAGCGACATGTTTTCAAAACTTAAAAATCGCAAAAAGTTTGACGTGATTGTTTCAAACCCTCCGTATATTAGAACTCTGGATATTGCAGGACTAGATGAAGAGGTGCGAAGTTATGACCCTGCTCTTGCACTGGATGGCGGCGAGGACGGGCTGAAATTTTACAGAATTATTGCCTCGCAGGCGCCGCAGCATCTTAAAAAAGGTGGCTGGCTATTTTTGGAAATAGGGCAAGGACAGTTTAAAGATGTGGAAAAACTGCTGCAAGAGGCGGGATTTGTTGACATCTCGTCAAAAAAAGATTATGCTAAAATAGTTAGAGTGATTAGGGCAAAATATGATAAACGCAAATGAAATTTTACAAAAAACATTAAAAATTAGGCAAAGAAGTGATGAATTATCGCAACTTATTTCATCACCTTCTGTCATTGCGGATAATAAAAGTTGGCGCGCGCTTGCAAAGGAACACGCATCACTGCAAGACATCGTTGAGGCATCTCAAAAACTTGAAAAGGCAATAAATGATTTGCAGCAGTGTGAAAAAGACAGGGATGCCGAGCACGACCACGAACTTAAAGCAATGTTTGAAGAAGAGTGCGAAAAATTGCAAAAGACCATTGAAGAACTTTGCGAGCAAATTAAAATTTTGCTTTTGCCAAAGGACGAAAACGATGACGGAAACATCATCATGGAAATTCGTGCTGCCGCGGGCGGCGAAGAAAGTGCACTTTTTGCAACCGAACTAATGAGAATGTATACTCACTATGCAGAAAAACATCGCTGGAAAGTTGAACTTATGGATGTCAACGAAACCGAACTTGGCGGAATTAAGGAAGTTACTTTCATCGTGCAGGGCAAGGGTGCATATAGCAGGCTGAAATATGAGGCTGGTGTGCACAGGGTGCAAAGGGTTCCAGAAACCGAGTCGCAGGGGCGCATTCACACTTCAACCGCAACCGTGGCTGTGCTGCCGGAGATTGAAGAGGTTGACTTTGAAATTTTAGACAGCGATTTGAGGGTTGATACATACCGCGCCAGTGGTGCAGGTGGTCAACACATCAACAAAACCGACAGCGCCATTCGCATCACACACATTCCAACAGGCATTGTTGTAACCTGCCAAGATGAGCGCAGCCAAATCAAAAACCGCGAAAAAGCAATGCGCATTTTGCAGAGTAAACTTTACGAACTCTATCAATCGCAGAAAGAGAAGGAGTTTAAAGATAACCGCCGCGCACAAGTTGGCACGGGAGATAGAAGTGAAAGGGTGCGAACATACAATTATCCTCAGGGCAGGGTTACCGACCACCGCGTAAATGTTTCGTCATTTGACCTTGAAGGGGTGCTTAATGGTGATATAGACATCTTCATTGACGCACTTATTTTGAAAGATAGAACTCAAAAACTTGAAGAAGGCGAATAAAAAACGGGCTTTAGCCCGTTTTTATTTTTTTACTTTGTCAATCAAAAACTTTGTGATGTTTTGTGCAGAATTTGTTCTGCGCATTTTTTTGATGTTTTCAAGCATGTTGTTGTAAAGATTTGCGTCGCTTTTTAACATGTCAATTTTTTGAGCGGCCTGTGACAATTTTTCCATGCCGAGCGCGCAGCCATTTTCAATGAACAATTCTTTATTTATTTTTTCATTTAAAATCAATTTTTCGCGGATGATAAGCGGCTTTTGAACAGAAATAACTTCGGTTAATGAAGAACTTCCGCCTCGTGAAATAACCACATCCGCCGCCTGCATATATTCATGCATGTTTGAAGCATATCCAACATTGATAATGCTTTTAATTTTATTTTTTTGAATATATTTTTGAATTTTTTGGTAATTTTTTTGATTTTTTCCGTTAATTATTACAACTGTTACATCTTTTAAATTTTTCTTAGTTATGGATTTTATAAGTTTAAAATTATTGCCAAGGTTGTTTCCGCCGCCAACTGTTAAAACCAAAAAGTTGCCTGGCAGGTTTAATTTTTCCCGAACCTTATTTTGATTATAAGGCTGATAGAACTGCTCTCTAATCGGCAGACCCATGGTGATTATTTGACTTTGCTTAAAGCCGATGTTTAAAAGGTCTTGCGTTGTGTTGTCATATGGCTGAAAAATATAATCCATGCCCGTTGAAAAGCCCCAGTATGGTGCAAGGCAAAAATCTTGCAAGATTGCCCCAGTAACAACGCTCTTTGGCAGCAGGTTTTGATTACGCATATATGAAACCACGCTGCTGGCATAAAGGTGAGTGGTCATGATAATGTCGGGGTTAAACTGCGCTATCTGCTCTGTAAAATATGGCAGGCAGTTTTTAACAAAACCAGGCAATTTGTTGGGGTTGGATTTTTTGTTTCTAAGCCTGTTCCAAACAAAATCATATGGTTTAGGGATGTGGCTGCAAGCCCAAAGATACATTGCGTTTTCTTTTTCAACTCGCTTTTGGTCATAGCCAAAAGTTTGAACAATTTTGGTTTCCACTCCTTGGCTGGTGAAAGCCTGGGCAAGAGAGTTTGCCATCATGTTATGGCCTTCACCACAGGTCATGGAAAAAATTAGTGCTTTCATGTTTTCTCCTATGCTCCAATCACCTTAACAGCAATTGCTGCCGTAACCTTTGGGTGAAGTTTGATGGAAATTTTGTATTCACCAACTTCTTTAAGTGCGGGGCAGTCAATCTTTTTCTTGTCTATTTGAAAGCCCATTTGCGAGAGTTTTTCGCTTATTTCTTTGCTGGTTACCGAGCCAAAACTTTTGCCGTTTTCGCCGCATTTAATTTCAAAGGTAAGCGTCAACTTATCCAGTTTTTGCTTTTCATCTTTGGCGGCTTGCAAAGCCTGTTCGGCATGATATTGCTCAGCCGAAATACGCTGGTTGTTCATGGAAAGCGCGCTGTTGTCGGCAACTTTTGCAAGGGAGTTTTTTAATAAGTAATTTTGTGCATAGCCGTTTGCAACTTCTTTTATTTCGCCTTTTTTTCCACAGCCTTTAACATCTTTTAACAATAAAACTTTCATGTTTACCTCTTGATTAAAATTTTACCTATAATTTGGTTAAAAGTCAAATAAATTGTAAACACTATTTGCTAGGAGATAAATATGGATATAAGATGCAGAAGGCTTGATTGTAAATTTAACGACCACTACACCTGCAAGGCAAAAAGTTTGGCTGTTTCAAAAAATGTTGTGTGTGAAATTTATCAAAAAGATAGTTCAAAACCTCGTGCAGAAAAGGACATCAGCATTTTTGAACGCACGCCCAAATTTGCGCCACAGCGCGATTCAAAAACCATGAAAATTGAATGCGATGCCAAATGCCTGTTAAATCACGAGGGCATATGCGTGGCAAACGGCATAACTGTAAACGACTATCGTGGCAGGGCATATTGTCAAACCTTTATCAAAAAATAACGCTTTTTTCTAAAAGCAAAAATTCTTGCATTACTCTTAAAAATATAGTATAATAGCCATAGGTGAAATATGGCAGAAACAAGACCTCAAAAAGTTTTTCTTAAAGTTTTTGGCAGCGAGGAAGTTTTGGAAAATCCTTCGCTGATAGACTATTATCGTCTGCATCAGGTTGATGAAATATATTTCAACAAACTGCTGGGAGATTTTTCGCCAGAGGGCAAATATGACATCCCAGAAGAAACCAAAAAGTTGCTAATCAAGGTTAAAAAGTTGATCACCGAAGTTCCGCTTAATGCTTACCTTGCAACAAGCGAACTTAAATATGTGAAACTCAACTTTTCAGTTAAATATTGGAAGGGTGAAAATAATCAGGGCGTGGCAAATCTTTACTTGGTTGAAAAATTGAATGATGCGGAACTTGTGTGTTTCATTGCGCAGTATGTAAGTGAGTATGGCGAAGATTTTAAAGAGCGCGTAAAAAAAGCCTTCAATCTTTTTAATGAGGTTGAGGAATTTGAAGATGAATATACACAAAAGATAGATGAAATTTTTGAGCAGCAAAAGCAAAAGCAGGCAGAGAGAGAATATATTGTTGAAATTCAAGCGGAATTTTATATTAAAGAAATGCTAAAACTGCTGGAAAACAGCGGCGAGCAGGGCAAGGCAGTGCTGGCAGAGTTTAAGCCGCATATGGAAAACATGCTTGCACAAACAAACAAGAGCGGTGTGTTTGCATTATTGAGGCTTCATTTAGACAGACAGATTATCAAGCACGGCGGATTTAATAAATTCGCAGAGGAAAACCCAGATTTTATCAAAGTTTCGCTGATTTTTTCAAAGCCGGTGAAAAGGTTTGACACGGTGTCAAAAAAACTTGACGATGCTCAGGCTCCAAAGCCATATCAAGCGGCAAAGCCTGCGTCAGGTGGAGCAAAAAAATCCGGCCCAAGCAAGCCGATTATCGTAATACCAAAGGCTAAAAACAAACTGCAAGAGGTAAGGTCATATATAAAAATGCCAGGCGGAGGCAAGGGCGGTGCTGGCAATAAAATAAACGCCAAAATTACTGGCCCGCAAAATGTGGAATTGCCAAAAGAGGGTTTGTTGCAGCCTGTGCAAGCACCACAGCCTGTTCAAATGCAAGAGGTGCCTAACGGCAATTTTAAAGACATGTTGCTAAGCAGTGCGGACGGCAGGTTGGATTCCTGTGCAGAAAAAAGCTTGCAAACATTTATGCATAATGCTGGGAAAATTGAAGGAGATGGTCTGCTTTTTAGTAAACCAAAAAGCCATGATTTTGATTTAAGTAGATAAAAAATGAAGCCGTTCGGCTTCATTTTATTTTGAAAGTTTATTTGCATTTTTTTCTATATTGCTGTTTAAAGTGTTGATTTGTGATGTGATTGCGTTTGTGATTTGCTCGCCTGAAACCAAGTTTAATTCAGCAGGGGATTTGAAATTATACACATTTCCATTTAAACTCATGGTTGAATCAATCAGTTTTTCTATGTCGAACACCTCAGTTTGTGCCTGATTGCTAAAATACATGCGTCTGCCTTCCTTGGTTGGGAAATAGTTTTTAAATGGTTTAAAACACGGATATTCTTTGATTATATCAAAATTCTTTACATATAAATTTAAAAATATTCTGCATTTCTTTTCAAGTTCTACATTTTCAGAACCAAAGAAGTAATATTTTCTGTCTAAGTTAAGCCACTCTCTTTGTGGATCGGAAACAGGCTCGTCATAATAATACGAACGCATAATGTCCATGCAAAGATGGGTAAGTTCTTTTTTGTTTGATGAATCTGTGTTGATTATATATGGTTGTCCTTGCATAATTTACTCCTTACGCCTTGATTATAACACAAAAGTTTTAATTTGTAAATACCTCTTTTTAAAATTTTTTATTCGATAATGTGGATGAATACACTTATAAACGGCTGCTCGCCATTTTTAAGGCATAACTTTTTATAATGTGTGCACACTAACTTTTATGAGTAAAAGTATTGGAAAGGGCACCATTGTTTTAATTGTAAGCGGGCTTATTTGCAAACTGCTGGGCGCTTTTTTTAGGCTGCCACTGACTTCTATTTTGGGAATTGAAGGCATTGGCGTGTTTCAAATGGTGATGTCGGTTTATTCTTTCGTGCTTGTTTTAACAAGCGGCGGAGTGGCAACGGCACTTTCAAAATTTGTTTCGCAGGCGCGGGCGAGGGGCGACTTTGCAAAGATAAAATCTCTCATCAGGGCTGCAATTTTTTATAGCCTCTTGTTTAGCGTGCTGGGCGGCGGCGTGTTGTTTTTGCTTGCAAAACCAATCGCTCTGCTGCAAGGCGCGGCAGGCGGAAGGCTTGCTTACGAGCTCATGATTTTGTTAATTCCGCTTGGTGGTGTCATTGCAGCGCTAAGGGGTGTTTTTCAAGGCTATGAAAACATGACGCCAACTGCAATCAGTCAAATTTTGGAGCAGGTTTTCAAATTTGCTTTGGGGCTTGGGCTGAGTTTTGTTTTGGGCAAAAGAGGCGCGGAGGCAGGCGTTTTTGGTGCTTTTTTAGGCATTGCAATTGGCGAGGTTGCGGCGATTATTTTTCTTGCCATCAGCATGAAGATGAAAACCTCTTTTCCAGTGGCCGGCGAAAAAAGTGAAAGGGGAATATTTTTAAAAGCGGTGGTTCCGCTTTCGCTTGGGGCGGCAGTGCTGCCATTTGTATCGGCGGTGGATAGTTTTGTGGTCAGTGCGCGTCTTGCCGTGGCAGGGTTTGCTCCACAGGTGGCAACCGCACTTTTTGGGTTGCAAACCGGCGTTGTTGGTGCAATTTTGAATTTTCCGCTGATTATTTCAACTTCAATTTCTGTGGCGATGCTGCCTGCGGTTTCGTATATGGAGGCGCAACTTTCTGCCGAAAGCGAAAAGGCAATTGCCAAGGCGCTTAAAATTATGTGGTTTGTGCTGCTGCCTATTGTTTTTGGGCTTTGTTGCATTTGCAGGCCGCTGTATCAGTTGGTTTATCCGTCTTTGGACTTGGCAATGCTGGATTACGCGGTTAATTTAACCTATTTTGGGGCGGCTTCGGTGGTGATTTCAGCCCTGATGCAATTTTTTGTGGCGCTTTTGCAGGCCAAGGGCAAGTTTGGATATTGCATGGCTTCATATGTGTTGGGCGGAGTACTGAAAATTGCTTGCGCATATGTTTTATGCGCGCTGCCATCAATAAATATATACGGCGTGGTGATTGGCAACATTGCGCTTTCAGGCACAGTTTGTATCATGGCGCTTATTAAAAACAAGCGCAAAATTTCGGTTGAGTTTTTTGACCTTGCGCTGCCGCTGCTTGCATCCACCGCCATGACCATGTGCATAGCGCTTTTCACCAGCAAGATTGTGCTGTCGCCGATTATGCAAATTGTTTGCAGTGTGATTATTGGCGGAGTGCTTTATGCCTTTTTAACCTATCCAATTTTGGCGGAGTTTATTTCGCAGATGTGGCACAAATTGAAAGCAAAATCGGGCGGAACAAATCAAACGCAATAATTGTTTGTTTTATAGCCAAAATTTTGATAAAATGTTGCCATGGAAACAAAATTATTACTTGCGCCTATGGCGGGATATAGCGATGTGGGGTTTAGAGTGGTTTGCGCGCAGTTGGGTGCAGACCTTACTTTCACAGAGATGCTTTCTGCGCAGGCGATGAAATATGACAGTGAAAAAACCAAGGCGCTTGCTTTTAGGGACGCGCGCGAAAAGGCTGTTGTGGCACAGATTTTTGGAAAAGATGTGCAGGCGATGGCTGAGGCTATGCAAAACCCAATCTTGCAAAATTTTGAAGGCATCGACATAAACATGGGCTGTCCAGCACCAAAAATTGTTAAAAATGGCGAGGGTTCGGCACTGCTTAAAAATTTAAGTTTGGCAAGTCAAATAATCACCGAATGCAAAAAGTATGCGGGGCAGCGCAGTTTGTCGGTGAAGGTTAGGCTGGGGTTCAGCGAAAACAACATCGTTGAAATTGCAAAGATGTGTGAAGAGAGCGGCGCGGATTTCATCACCGTGCATGGCAGAACTGCAAAGCAGATGTATGCAGGCAAAGCGGACTATGAGGCCATAGCCGCAGCAAAAGCCAGCGTAAAAATTCCAGTGTTTGGCAATGGCGACATTGTGGATGAGCAGTCCTATCAAAACATGCTGTTGTGCGGCGTTGACGGCGTTATGATTGGCAGGGGCGCGGTTGGCAGCCCATGGCTTTTTAGCGAGTTGAAGCATGAAAAATTAAGCATGGGTAAATTTGAGGCTATCAAAACGCATGTGGAAGTTTTAAGGCAATTTTATCCTGAAAGGTTTTTGATTTTGCATTTGCGAAAGCATTTTCTTGCATACGCTGCAAAACTTCATGCGCCAAGTTCGGTTAAACAAAAATTTGCGTTGCAGACGAATATTGACGAAAGTTTGAATTTGTTCCAAAGCCTCGTTAATCATTTTGAAAACAACTGAAAAAAGTGTATATTATTGTTAGGAGGCTTTATGAAAAGAAGCATCAGGGATTTAGTCAATATTGAAGGCAAAAGAATTCTGCTTAGGGCAGATTTTAACTTGCCTATGGATAAAGTGGGCCGCTTTACAGACACCACAAGGCTTATCAGCGAACTTCCAACAATCAGGTTTTTGGTGGAGCGCGGCGCAAAAGTGATTATTTGTTCACACTTGGGCAGGCCTAACGGCTTTGATTTCAGGCTTTCTTTGTGGCCTATTGCGCTTATGCTGATGAAATATTTTCCTGGAAAGGTGCAGTTTGCGCACAAGGTTGTTGGCGATGAGGTGAAAGAGCAGGTGGCAAGTTTATCCAACGGCTCTATTTTACTGCTGGAAAATGTGAGGTTTTACAAGGAAGAAACTGAAAATGACCCAACCTTTGCAAAGCAACTGGCCTCACTTGCTGACATATATGTGAATGATGCGTTTGGCGTGGCGCACAGAAAACATGCCTCAACCTACGGTGTGGCAAGATTGCTGCCAAACGCCATCGGCTTTTTGGTGGAAAATGAAATCAACTTAATTACCAATGCGCTTGAAAATCCTAAAAGCCCATTTGTTGCCATATTTGGCGGGGCAAAAGTTGAAGACAAAATAAAAGCCATTCTCAACATCCTTAAAACCGCCGACACAGTGCTGATTGGCGGAGCAATGGCATATTCGTTTATGATGGCGAGGGGGCAAACGATTGGCAGAAGTTTTTCCAGCATGGAAAGCGTTAAAACCGCAGATGAAATTTTGGGCGAGGCTCAAAGAATGGGCAAAAGAATTTTGTTGCCAATCGACCATGTGGCATATAATTATGGCGACAAAAAGCAGCGCGCGTTTGTAACCGAAACGCTGTCTGGCGAAATGGTTGGCAGCGACATCGGTCCGCAAACAGTAAAAGTGTTTGAAAATGAAATTGAAAATGCCAAACAGGTGATTTGGAACGGACCGCTTGGCAAATATGAAGACGATAAATTCAAAAAGGGCACATTTGAAATTGCCAAAGCCATTGGCCACAGCAATGCATATTCAATCGTGGGCGGAGGCGACAGTGTAAGTGCGGTTAAACAAGCCCATTGTTTAAGTTTAATCAACCATGTGTCCACTGGCGGAGGGGCGACCTTAAAATTGCTTGAAGGCGGCGAACTGCCAGGCATTGAAGTTATTCAGGAGAAGTATATATGAAAAAATTGATTGTTGCGAATTTTAAAATGAATGAGCAGCCTGGCGAGGTTAAACAATATTTTATTAAGTTTGCCTCACAGTTTACGGGGGTGAGGGCGGATGTTGTTATTTGTCCAACTTTTGTAAACATTCCTCTTGCGCGTTTTTTAACAGAGGCAAGCCCTGTTAAGATTGGCGCACAAAATGTAAGTGAGGAAGAGCAAGGTCCTTACACCGGCGAAGTCAGCGCTCAAATGCTTAAAGCGTATGGCGTGGAATATGTTTTAATTGGGCACAGCGACAGGCGCATTAAATTTAAGGAGAGCGACAGGCTTATAAACAAAAAAATTAAAACCGCACTCAAAAACGGCTTAAAATGCATTGTTTGTGTTGGCGAAAGTTTGGCAGACAGAAACACCGAGCGCACCTATGATGTTATTCGCAAACAACTTGAAGAGGATTTGCGCGGGCTGTATGAAAACGAACTTGAAAGCGTTATAATCGCCTATGAGCCTATTTGGGCTATTGGAACAGGCAACAATGCGTCTGTAAAAGATGTTGAAAATGCTGCCAGAGTGATTAGAAAAGTTGTTTTGGAAAATTTCTCCGAAAAAGCCAGCCGCGACATTCAGGTTATTTACGGCGGAAGCATCAACGAAAAAAATTATTCGCCACTGCTTAACGCAACTGGCATTGATGGCGGGCTTATTGGCGGATTATCGCTTAATGTGAATGCATTTTTAAATATCGTAAATTCTGTTAAGTGAACTAGACAAACAAAAGGAAAAATTGTATAATATGGCTATGGAAAACACACATCTTGCTCTTTACAGAAAATATAGGCCAAGAACCTTTGAAGAGGTTGTGGGGCAGGAGCATATAACTAAAACGCTTGCAAATCAGATTTTGGCTGATAAAATTTCGCATGCCTATCTTTTTACAGGCTCGCGAGGAACAGGCAAAACCAGTGTGGCAAAAATATTTGCCAAAGCGGTCAACTGCCAAAACAACACAACGGGTTCACCTTGTGGCGAGTGCGAGGTTTGCAAACGCCTCAGCGCTGAAAATGACATTAACATAATTGAAATTGACGCGGCCTCAAACAACAGGGTGGACGATATAAGAGAACTGCGTGAAAAAGTTAAGTTTGCGCCGATAGGTGCAAAATATAAGGTTTACATCATAGACGAAGTGCACATGCTCTCAGACAGTGCATTCAACGCACTGCTTAAAACCTTGGAAGAGCCACCAAAGTATGTGATATTTATTTTGGCAACCACAGAGGTGCAAAAACTTCCTGCAACAATTCTTTCAAGATGTTCAAGGTTTGATTTTAGGTTGCTTTCAATAGAAGATTTGTGCAAGGTGTTAAATCATGTTTTTGAAAGCGAGGGCATTGAGGCTGAGCCGGAAGCGGTGAAAATGATTGCAGCAAGCGGCGAAGGAAGCGTGAGAGACACCCTTTCAATCGCCGACAGTATCAATGCATATGCTGGCGGGCATATAACAAAAGAAGATGTGCTTAAAGTTTTGGGCACCACCGACCATGATTTGATGCTTGCTTTCTTTGACAAAATCATTGACAGAGACATTGGCGGAGTGTTGACGCTTGTCAGCCAAATAGACCGTTCTGGCAAAAATTTGGCGGTTTTTGTTAAAGATTTGGCAAAACATGCCAGGGATTTACTTGTGTGCAAAACTTGTGAAAATCCACAAGACATTTTAAATTTCTCGGGCGAGTTGCTTGATAAATACATGGCACAGGCAGACAGGGCAACTGACAAACAACTTATTCTATACATGCAAAATTTTGCAGCATGTGAAAATGAGTTGCGCTACACTCTGTCTACAAGATTGCTTGTGGAAAGCGTGGCGATCTCCTGCATAAACGGCGAGGACGCAAAAAAAAACTAATAAATAAGCAGCCAAAAACTGGCAGTGCGAAGGATGTTTGGGGCAAAGTTGTGCTGTTTTTAAAAGAGCATCATCATGTTGCATTACATGTGGCATGTGGCGATATTACAGATGTTGAAATCGCCGGCGGTAAATTGATAATCACAACGCCAGATAAAACAGTGCTTTCGCTGCTTGAAGACGGCAAACGCGAAATAGAACGCGCGCTAAGTTGGCAGGGCGCTGAACTTAGTGTGGAGATTGTTCAAAAAGTTTTTTCGCCAACCGCAGCGGATGAGGATAAGGCAGCGCTGCAAAAGATGTTTGGCAAAAAATTTAAAATCATAGATTAGGAGGAAATATGGCATACGGATTTGGAGGCTTTGGCGGAGGAAACATGCAGCAACTTATGCGCCAAGCACAAAAAATGCAACAGGAAATGCAAAGGGCAAGGGCAGAACTTGACGCCAAGGAATTTACAAGCGTGGTTGGCGGCGGAATGGTGGAAATCACCATGCTTGGCGACAAAACACTTAAACAAATTAAAATCAAAAAAGAAGTTGTCGACCCAGACGATGTTGAAATGCTGGAAGATTTGATTGTTTCCGCTTTCAATGATGTTATGGCTAAAATAGACATTGAGGAGAAACAATCCATCCCTCAAATTCCAGGAATGTAATATGGCTAAGTTTGACGAACCGATTGAAAGACTTATTGAATATTTTCGCAGTTTGCCAGGCGTTGGATATAAAACAGCCCAGCGCTATGCTTATTCCATTATTGAAGGCAGCCCAGAGCGGGCAAACAATTTTGCGGACGCAATTAAAGATGTCAAGCAAAAGATTGGGCTTTGCACAAAGTGTGGCAACTACACGGACAAGCCTGTATGCGACATCTGTGAAAGCAGAAGTGGCAAAACAATCTGTGTTGTTAAAGAGCCAAAAGACATTTTGGCAATGGAAAAAATTAAAAACTTTGACGGCGTTTATCACGTGCTGTTTGGGCTCATTAGCCCGCTTGAAAACAAAGGGCCAAACGACATCCGCATCAAGGAACTGTTAAGGCGAATAAACGAACTTGGCACTCAGGAAGTTATTATGGCAACCGACCCAGATGTGGAAGGTGATGCCACGGCGATGTATATAGCCAAACTTTTAAAGCCGATGGGTATTAAGGTTACAAGATTGGCGCAGGGCATATCCACGGGCAGCGATTTGGAATATGCAGATGAAATCACGCTTTCAAAAGCGATGGAAGGAAGAGTTGAAATTTGATTAGAAAAGAGATTGAAAAAATTTTATGCGATGCGGCAAAAAGGCAAAACATTGACAGCGAGTTTTGCGTAACTTTTTCAGCCCTTCCTTCGCTTTGCGATTTTCAATGCAACTCTTGTTTCGTGCTTGCAAAAAAACTTGGCAAAAACCCATTTGATGTGGCAAATCAAATTGTTGGCAGCGTTGAAAGCAATAAATTTTATCATTTCAGCGTTGCAAGGCCGGCTTTCATCAATATTTCACTCACTCAGCAGGGCTTGAAACATATGGCAGAGTGTTTGTTAAACGCAAACTACAATTTTGCCCAAGGCAAAAAAATATTTTTAGACTATGGCGGACCAAACATTGGCAAGGCCATGCACATTGGGCATATGCGCTCGTTTAACATAGGGGAAGCATTTAAAAGGCTGTATAAAAAACTTGGTTTTAAGGTTGTGTGCGACATCTTTTTGGGCGATTGGGGCATGCCTATGGGGCTTATCATGGCAATGCTTGAAAAGGAGGGCACGCTTGAAAAATATATGAGCGGGCAGATGCCGCTTACGCTTGATGTGATGAACAGGGCGTATCCTAAGGCAAGTTTGCTTAAAGGCGAGGACGAAAACTTTAAGCAACGCGCAGAAAGCCTTACACTTGCTTTTCAAAATAAGCAGCAGCCATATTTTGACTTTTGGAAAAAGTTGAGGGATGTTTCGGTAACCGAAATCAAAAAAGTTTGTAAACTTTTGAATGTTGACTTTGACCTGTGGAATGGAGAGAGCAACGCAAGTGAATACATTCCAACCATATTAAAAATATTTGAAGAGAAAGGGCTTTCAAGAATAAGCGAGGGCGCTCTTGTTGTGGATGTTGCCGAAGAAGGCGAACAAATTCCAATTCCAAAAAAGTCGCCTGACGAAGTGCAGAGGTATGAAAACCCAATGCCACCGCTCATGCTTAAAAAATCCAATGGTGGCGACAAATATGAAACTTCCGACATAGCCACAATCTATTTTAGAAACAAAGAATACAATCCAGACATTTTACATTATTTTACAGATGCAAGGCAAAACCAAAGGTTTGTGCAAATTTTTAGGGCGTGCAAAAAGGCGGGCATCTCGCCAGAGGGGCAACTTTTGTGGCACACGGGTTTTGGAACCATAAACGGCAAGGACGGCAAGGCGCTTAAAACTCGCGATGGCGGCAACATGCAACTTAATGATTTGCTTAACATGCTTTATGAAAAGGCCGAGCAAAAATTGGTTGAAAATGGCACGGCGCACGACGATGATTTGAAGCGCAAGATTGGCAATGCCGCGTTAAAGTTTGCCGACCTATCTAATAGCGTGGAAAAGGACTATAACTTTGATATTGACCGTGTGCTTTCCTTTGAAGGTAAAACCGGCCCTTACATTCAATACACCGCCTGCCGAATTAAATCCATTCTTGCCAAAGCGCCAAAGTTTGAGGAGAACTACAATTTTTCAAGCGAGTATCATAAAAATGTGTTGATTGCGCTTAACAGATTGTCGGCTTCCTACAAAATTTGTTTTGAGGCAAAAAGTTTGAACGATTTGTGCGCAAGTTTATATGACGTTGCAAGTGCCTTTTCATCTTTCTATAATGCGTATCATATTTTGTCAGAGCAAGACAAAAGCCTTCAAAGCGCACATCTTACGCTGCTCAAAATGGTGCTCAAATTTATTGAAGAGGGGTGTTATGTTCTTGGCATTGAAGTGCCAGAAAAAATGTGATAACCCTTTAAAATAAAGGCAAAAAAATATCTTAAAAAATTTTTAAAAAAAGTATTTACATTTTAAAACTTTTGTGATATATTAGGGCTATCAATAAGGAGGTTGAAATGCCAGCAATTAAAAATAGAACAACAGTTTATGGGCATGTTTGCAGCGATGTTGTATGCGCGAATTTAAAAAATTTAAGAACAAAAGATGTTTCTTTCGAAAATAAAAAAGTTAAAGAAATGGATGGCAGAAGTTTATAATTTTTCAAAAATGCAGGCGAAAGCCTGTTTTTTTATGCAAATTGTTTGCTAAAAGCCAAAAATAATGATAAAATGATAATGGAGAATATTATGCAGCAATTTATATACCCAGCCATTTTTTATGTTGACGGCGAAGAAACTCATGTTTATTTCCCTGACTTAGACATCTCAACTTCTGGTGAAAATTTTGAAGATGCGTTTTTGTTTGCAAAAGATTTATTGCGTGTCTACTTTCTGTACGCTGTTACAAACGACCTTGACTTTAATCTGCCAAGTGATTTTGAAAGCGTTAGAAAAAAATGTGGCGAGGGGCAAACTGCAATTTTGATTGACGCAATCGTTACTGCTGTTGACCTTAGAAACTTTAAAAAATCTTCAAAATAGCCATGCTTTTCTCTTGACAAAGATAAATATATTTGGTAAAATACACTAACACTTCCAAATCGGGGTGTTAGTTTTTTGTTAGGAGATAAAATTATGGCAGCACCAAAACGCAAAAATATCACTCTTGCTTGCACAGAATGCCAAGAGAGAAACTATGCTACATCTAAAAACAGCACAGCAAATCCTGAAAGAATTGAAATCAAAAAATTCTGCCAAAGATGTGGCAAAAGAACTGTTCATAAAGAAACCAAATAATTAAGCAGGGAGGAGAAATGTCTAAGAAAAACAAAAACTTACAAAAGCAAGTTTTAATTTCTCAAACCGAAGAAGAAAAAGATGCCGTTGTCGTTACTGACGAGGGTGCCTCTTCCGCGCCTGAAAATCAACAAGTAGAGCAGGTTAAGGAAGTTAAAGAGGATAAAACCGATAAAAAGCCTGCAAAAGAAGATAAAAACGCCAAGGGCAAAAAAGAAAAAAAGCCAAAGGAAAAAAAGTTTAGAAAAAAAGTTAGGGAAACAGTAAGCGAACTTAAAAAAGTTACATGGCCAAGTTTTGGTGAAGTTTGCAAAAAAACCGGCATAGTGCTTTCTGTTGTTGTAATTTTTGGTATTGTGCTTTTTGGATTGGATGTTGGCCTTTACTATTTATTTGGACTTTTAACCTAAGGAGGGGAACATGGAAGAAAACAAAGATTTAATCGAGCAGCAAACCCAAACCGAGCAGCCAGAAATCACACATGATGCCGACCCATCAAAAGAGGCAAAATGGTATGCTCTTCACACCTTTTCAGGGTATGAAAATGTGGCAAAAGAAAATTTGGAAACAGTTGTTTCAAAATTTGGTTTGCAAAACCGAATTTTCGACATCATCATTCCTATGGAAAGCGTTGTTGAAGAAAAAAATGGCAAGAAAAAACTGGTTGAAAGAAAAAGCATGCCATGCTACATTTTTGTGAAAATGATCTATGGCGATGACTTGTGGCACAACGTAACCAGAACAAGAGGCATTACAGGCTTTGTTGGGCCAAATGGCAGGCCGCTTGCGCTTACCGATGAAGAGGTAAGAAAAAACAAACTTGAAAAAATCAAGGTTGAAGTTGATTTGCAGGTTGGCGACAAGGTTGAGGTTATCGATGGGCCACTTGAAGGCACCATTGGCACTGTTCAATCAGTCAACCCTGAAAGCAGCATTGCAACAGTTATTGTTGAAATGTTTGGCAGAGAAGCGCCTGTGGAACTTGACTACACACAGATGCGCAGAATAGACGCTTAAAAAGGTATTTCGCAAGACAACTTGCTAAATATACGAGGCTAAGCCTCGGCAAAATCGTGGGAGAGTGGAACTGCACCACTCAAATTTCACCACAATAAGGAGGATAAAATGGCAGTAAAAAAGATTGGGGCAGTTGTTAAACTTCAACTCCCAGCAGGTAAAGCCACACCCGGACCTCCAGTAGGTTCTTCACTTGGACCTCATGGAATTAACATTGCGGCATTTACCAAAGAATTCAACGATAAGACCGCTTCTCAGGCAGGGCTTGTCATTCCTGTGGTAATCACAATTTACCAAGACAGGTCATTTAGTTTTGTTTTGAAAACTCCACCAGCAGCCGTTTTGATTAAAAAGGCAATTGGTTTGGACAAAGGCTCAGCAAAACCAAACAAAGTAAAAGTCGGCTCAATCACAAAAGCGCAAATTAGAGAAATTGCAGAACTTAAAATGCCAGACCTCAATGCAGGAAGCATTGAAGCGGCTATGAGTATGATTGAGGGTGCAGCACGCAGCATGGGCGTTACTGTAACTGACTAAGGAGGACGAGTATGAAAAAAGGTAAAAGAATGCAAGCAGCCCTTTCCAGTTACGATAAAACTCAGGCTTATTCTGTAAGCGAGGCATTCGACAAAATGCTTGATACTGCAAAGGCTAAATTTGATGAAACAGTTGAACTTCATGTAAGGCTTGGCGTTGACGGAAGAAACGCAGACCAACAAGTTCGTGGCGTGGTTGTTCTTCCTCACGGAACAGGCAAAAGCGTTAAAGTGCTTGTAATTGCAAAAGGCGACAAAGCCGATGAGGCTGCAAAAGCAGGCGCAGACTATGTTGGCGCAGAAGAAATGGTTGCAAAAATCCAAGGCGGATGGCTTGATTTTGACGTGTGCATCACCACACCAGACATGATGGGTGTTGTTGGTAGAGTGGCAAGAGTGCTTGGCCCTAAGGGCTTGATGCCAAACCCAAAAAGCGGCACTGTTACCATGGATGTTAAAAAAGCAATCAGCGATGTTAAAGCAGGTAAAGTTGAATACAGGCTTGACAAAACAAACAATGTTCACGTAATTTTGGGCAAAGTAAGTTTTGGAAAGGATAAACTTATTGAAAACTACACAACTGTTATTGAAGCATTGCAAAAAGCAAAACCAGCCGCAGCAAAAGGCCAATATTTTAAAAATATTGCAATTTGCTCATCAATGGGCCCTGGCGTAAAAATTGTTGCATTGGGATAATCGAAAACATTAAAAATTAAAAACACCGAAATGTCGGTGTTTTTTTATTTATCCACTCATTTTTGTAAAATTTTTGTTATACACATTGCAAATAGAAATCGGCGCGCCACTTATCCACAACTTTTAAAAAACAAAACCAAGAAAAAACCAAGAAAATTTTCAAAAAAGACATTGACAAGGCTGGCTGGCTGGCTGGCTGGCTGGTGTATACTATTTTTGTAGCAAATCGGGGCACAATGCGGCAAAGTTATCCACAGCCTCACGATTTTTAAAAGATATGTTATCCACAGGAGGGGAAAATATGAAAATAACAGCAGAAGACATACAAAAATATATCGAATTAGGTGGAGACCTCAGCTTTTTTAAAGCCAGCGAAATCGCTGCTATATCACAAGAGTTCATTAATCAATATGCAGCAAACGGTGGCAATTTGGAGTTTTTAAGCAGAAAACAGATAGAAGCTATACCGCAAGAGGCAATCAACAAACGCGCACTCAATTTTGGACGTTTGGAGTTTTTAACTGAAGAACAGAAAGAGTCTATACCAAAGAATATCAGACAAGCTGTATTTAATCGTTTTAGTGATTCGGTCGATAGGTCTTTGGACGATATGGAAAATTTGGAGCAATTAGGCAAAGAGATGGAAGAGATGGCGGCACTAGATGTTGACAATCGATATGTGTTTAACCATGAAAGTTTGGAGTCGTTCGACGAAGGGCAGTTAGACAATGTGCCACAAAGAGTTGTCAATTACAATGTAGCTAACGGCGGGGATTTTGATGATTTATTATGTGATGACAGATATTTTCCACTACCACAAAGAGTTGTCAATCAATATGTTGCTAATGGTGGATATTTGGGGGATGATCCTTGGTGGTTCGACGAAGAACAGGTGGAGGCTATCCCTGATCAAATCTTAAAAGTGTCAAAAAAAGCACGAGAAGCACTGGTTTTATACGCTGCTGGAAAGATTTCATCAAGTGAACTGCCAGCTGATGTATATGCTAATTATGAAGCAAGAAAAAGTTTGCTTAAAATTATCGAGATCAAAACAACTGGTGCTTTTCTTGATTTGTGTAAAGATGCAGGATATGACCGAGATGACGTGCCAGAAGAAGTAAAAGAGGCTTTTGATGAGAGGTCGGAGAATATAGAAAAAGAAATCGAGGACAAAATGATTTCTGCTGTGCAATATTTTACTGCTGAAAAGGCAAAGAAACAAGAAAAGGAAAAAGGAATTCAAGCCTTGGAGAAAACAAAAATTCAAAGTTTGAAAGATGGCATTATGAAAATGGAGTGGTGAAAATGAAACTTGAAGAGTTTAAAAAATACATGGATCAAAAGTTTGACGAACTCATAA
>ERZ1643251.1880-NODE-1880-length-22626-cov-5.335298_pt1 | contig 22626 bp, 21 predicted proteins | sample MGYA00579261_ERZ1643251 | MGnify/ENA primary metagenome ERZ1643251 (study PRJEB29033, sample SAMEA4952267) | chicken gut metagenome | biome: Broiler Chicken; feature: Gastrointestinal Tract; material: Caecum | place: Ireland | collected 2018 | study: Broiler... | reverse complement strand
TATCAAGTGGCGATGGATTATATGTGGATCAATACGAAACTGGAAGATATGTTTACAGAGGGAGTGAACCAAATAATTATATAAAGTTTAATGACGAATTATGGAGAATTATTGCTAAAGAGAGTGATGGAACATATAAAATTATTAGAGATGAATGGTTACCAGATAGAGCATTTGATGAAAGAAACCATCGTCTAACTACAAATAATACTTATTGCAGTAGTCCAACTTACGGATGTAGTGTGTATGGAAGAGTGTGGGAACATACACATTTGGAAGTAAAAGTGGAACTGTAACAGAAGATTCTAGTTTGGCAGAATACTTAAATGGAGAATACTATAATAGTTTAAATCAAACTGCGAAAGGACAAGTACAAATTCACATGTATAATATTGGGGGAATACAATTAGGTCAAAGTGGAAGTGATAGTATTACAAATAATTTAAGACAAGAAAAAGCATATCAATGGACAGGAAATATCGGATTACCTAATGTCACAGACGTATTAAGAACAGGACTTGATTCATCTTGTTCTGCAGTAACAAGTTGCGTAATGCCATCTACAATAAACTATCTACTAGATGATATGTCAACTAATACATCTTTTTGGACAATGAATGGATGGACTTCTGAATCGCGTACAAGTTCGGATGGTGTTTGGACTGTAGAAAAAGATAGAGGTGGAGTCTTCTTTGTTGGATACAATGCTTATGGTACTACTCGTAGCATACGTCCAGTTACTTATTTAAAATCAACTATTGCAATCATGTCGGGAGACGGCACAAAGTCCAACCCATACATCATTAGTTAATATGCGAATTGGTATATAAAAATTTAGAAAATTGGAAAATAAAAACTTGACAAACATAGTATTTATTAGTATAATCACTATGTAATTTGAAAAGGAAAGCAGAAGATCCACTTCTCACCCGATTGCAAATCGCTTTGGGTTTATGCCAAAATATATAATATTTAATATAATATTTAGAATGGTTGATTGTGGATACTTTTGCGTATCCACTTTTTTTGGAGGTGTCTATTATCGCTAGTAGAGAAAGAGATTTGTTTATTAACGAACAAATACGAGCAAGAGAAGTAATGGTAATTGGTCCAAATGGAGAACAATTAGGGGTAAAACCAATTAAAGATGCTTTAACGTTGGCAAATTATGCTGGATTTGATTTGGTGTTAATGAATTCGAATGCCCAACCACCAGTATGTAAAATTATGGACTATAATAAATTTAAGTATGAAAATAAAAAGAAACAAAAAGAGAATATGAAACGTCAAAGGGAAGCAAATTTAGATGTGAAGGAATATCGTCTTTCTGTTTCAATTGATATTCATGACTTTAATACACGTGTTCGTAATGCCAAAAAGTATTTAGAAAAAGGACATAAAGTAAAAGCTAATATTCGTTTCCGTGGAAGAGAACTTGCACATACTCATTTAGGGAAAGATGTATTACTTCGTTTTGCAAAAGAGTTAGAGGATGTAGCTGTGATTGAATCTGCACCAACATTAGATGGTAAATTCATGAATATGTTACTAGCTCCAAAAAAAGAAAAATAAGGAGGATTAGGTTATGGCAAAGAAAATTAAAAAGAAAACGCATAAAGGAATTGCAAAAGCTTTAAAGATTAGACCTGGTGGAACAATTAAAATCGGTAAAGGTGGATCACGTCACAATACTGGTAAGAAGAGTTCTAAATTCAATAGAGATAGACGTAAAGGTCAAAGCTTAAGTAAGTCTGATTACAACAGAATTAAAAAAGTAATTAACTAATAAAAAGAAGGAGGATATATTATGGCAAGAGTAAAAGGTGGTACGATTAGTCGTGCACGTCATAAAAAAGTAATGAAACAAGCCAAAGGATATTTTGGTAGTAAACACAGATTATACCGTTCAGCAAATGAACAAGTGATGCATTCATTAAAATATGCATATAGAGATAGAAGACAAAAGAAAAGAGATTTTAGAAAGTTATGGATTACACGTATTAATGCAGCGTGCCGTATGAATGGAATTAGTTATTCTAAGTTCATTAACGGATTAAATATTGCTGGAGTTGTTGTAAACCGTAAGATGTTAAGTGAGATTGCAATCGATAATCCACAGGCATTTACAAATTTAGTAGAAGTTGCAAAAGCGGCTTTAAATGGTGATACAAAAGCAATTGAAAAAGCTTCTAAAACAGTAAAAGCTGAAAAAACTGAAACGAAAAAAGTTGAAAAGAAAGAAACAAAAAAAGAAGAAAAAGTAACTGAAAAAGAAGAAACAACAGATTTATCAAAAATGACAGTTGCTGAATTAAAGAAATTAGCAAAAGAGAAAAACATCGAAGGATATTCAACAATGAAAAAAGCTGAATTAATTGATGCATTGAAATAATGCATCTTTTTTTAATCTATTATTTATGCTATGATAATAATGAGAGTGATAAACATGAAAGAACAACTAGATTTGATTGTAAAGGAAATTGTAGAAGGTGCTCAGGATGGTTTGATTGCTACTACTTATGGGACACTTCGTATTCAATTTGATACAAAAGTAGAAGGAAAAGTGATATTTCAAAATCAAGGGAAATATACTTTAATGATCGATGATTATTCTGCTTTTTTAGATGCATTAGAAAGATATATGATTACTTTAATACAAAGTAATCATAAATGGTTAGAGGTACCTAGTAAAGTAGCTACTAATACAATTACGAGGGATGTGATTCGTGATTGTATTGCATATTTATTTTTAAAAGCTACGCCATGGGATTTAAATCATCCAGTTGCTTTTATAGATAGATATCGACAGTTTTTAATGGATCAAACTTTTATGGAAGCACAAGAATATGATTTAGAATCTTTCGATTGTAAATTACAAATTCATCGGGAAGCACAAGATTATGGACAAGAAACACCATATGCATTGATTCCAACACTTGTAAAGGAAATCAACGGTATAGAATGTAAATATGTATTACCTTATTTACGTTATGGGATGACTTATGAGAATGGAGAATTACAGTGCTATTTATATGCAATACAAGATCATAAACAAGTATTTTATTCTTTAGAAGAGGAAAAATTTCAGAAGAAAATTCGTCGAAAATTATATCAACTTGGTTCTAAGTTACCAGATCGTTTTTCAGATACTGTTCATTCTTTTGCTTTTTCAGAAAATGTTTTATTAGCTGAATTAGAAAAGATGGGAATCTCTTATCTTGGAGTGGCAAAATCACAACCATTTAAAACAATGATTAAAGAAAATGTATTTGGAAAGCAAAATATTCCGGAAGGAATATCGACAAGAAAATTACAAGCAATGGGATATGTATTTGATGTAGATCGTATTATTGAAAATGTTACGACGAAGTTTTTGCTTACTGCAGAACGTTGTAGTTATCAAAATCCGAACTATGTATATGAAGATTTTAATGAAGGTTATGTAATGTTAAGAAATCAGCATTTAGAACAAGAAATAGAAAATGATTATATTCGTGATATTGTGAATACAATTACAAAAAATAATGAAAAACAACATAGATAGGAGCTTATATGAAAAAATTATATATTGATTTTGATGGTGTCATATTAGATACGATTCCCATTATTTATAAACGATTAGAAAAAGAAAATATCGATGTGACAGAAGAAAAAGCATTAATTCAATTTTATGAAAATTTAGAATGGAACTCACTGATTCAGGAAGCACCACAAATTCATCATTCGATTCGAGCTATTAAAAAAATAATTGCTTCTAAACAATTTGATGTGGCAATTTTAACACATGTGAATTCTCAGAGTGAAATATTAGAAAAAGTCGCATATTTAAAAAAAGAATTACCGGGAATTACAATTATATCTGTTCCAAAGCAATTACATAAAACAGATATGGTGAATCCTAAAGGGGCTATTTTAATTGATGATTTTACAGGAAATTTAGTAGATTGGGAGAAAAGGGGAGGTATTTCGATTAAATTTTCTCTTGTTCCTAAAGATCGTGGATTTCCAGTAATTGATCGATTGGATATGATTTTAGATATGAAAAGTATGAATAGAAATTAGAAAAGGTGGAAGTATGAACCTCGTATATAATCCAAGTTTAAAAATTCAAGAATTAAAAAAATTAAAAGAAGCTAATATGATACAATTTACTACACTATATGATTGTGATAATAAACCATTTACTATGTTAGCACTCACAAATGATGCAGAAATATCACCTTATTTACCAGGGTATATTATTACAAAAGAAGGTGTTTTTTTACCTGTTGTGAATGGTGATACACATAAGATGGTTGCCGATCAATATGTTGAAAAATATTTTCATAAAAGAAGAGCAACTTATGAATTTTATTTAGATGCTTTATTTAAGACAGGTGCTACTATGTATATTGGAGGACGTATGTTAGAAGATGGGGTAATAGATGAGACGCAAAAAGAAGGATATCTATTATTAAAACAAGCACCTTATCTTTATCCAGAAGCCATGTTAGATGGATTTCAGAGATTAGAAAAGAATATTTGTGAAAATCATATGTATTTAAATTATATCGGAACAGGAACAACTACTTATGAATCTCCATTTGGAACTGATTTCACAAATAATAAGAAAAAATAAAAGGGGATCATTTATTTATGAATAATAACGAATTTACTTCGTTTTATGGAAATTCGTTTTATATGGAAGAAGAAGTAATTGATAGAAGATATTGTTCTATTCGTGAAATTGGGTACTTAATTGTCCCAGATGGAAGATTAATTGTCGTATCCAAAGGAAAACATCACGGAGAAGTTTTTTTAAATTACCTTTCTAAATATTTAGAAAAAAGTATTGATGAGATTCGTAAAGAATATCAGATATTTTCTGATAATGGATTATGTTTCTTATCTTTGTTAGAACAATATCAATGTATTCCATATTTTGGAATAGGAATGAATCCAATATTTCCACTCTATAGACATTGTATATGTGAAAATAGTAAAATGTTTGATATGAGAGGGATATTGCATATTCCAAGTGATTTAGAATGTATGACAGAAGAACAAGTATTAACAAATCAATCTTTAATAGAAACTAATATAGATTTTAGAGGAAAAGAAAAGTATCCGATGCATATTGGAAATACAAACTCTCCTCATATTTCTTATAGTAGTATTGAATTTTTAGAAAAAATGGATCAAATATTAAATGATAAAAAGAAAAAATTAATCAAATAATTTTTTTTATAATATATTAGCACTCACTATTGACGAGTGCTAATAAAAGTGTTATACTGTATCTGTAAGCTTAAAAAGCATGTAGAAAGAGGGGGATAATATGAATGGACAAAACCCATATGAAGAAAACTTACAAAAACCATTAGAAAAATATGGACGTGATATTGTTCAAGCTGTGAAAGATAATAAGATTGATCCAGTGATTGGACGTGATGAAGAGATTCGTAGTATTACCCGTATTTTATCTAGAAAAACAAAAAATAACCCTGTATTAATCGGGGAGCCAGGTGTTGGTAAAACAGCAATCGTTGAAGGGCTTGCGGAACGTATTGTCAAAGGGGATGTTCCTGATAGTTTAAAGAATAAAACGATTTGGGAATTAGACCTTGGTGCTTTAATTGCAGGTGCTAAATATCGTGGTGAATTTGAGGAACGTTTAAAAGCAGTATTAAAAGAGATTAAAGATTCTGATGGTTCTATTATTTTATTTATTGATGAGATTCATATGATTGTAGGAGCTGGTGCTTTGGAAGGTGCTATGGATGCTGGTAATATGTTAAAACCAATGTTAGCACGTGGTGAAATTCATTGTATTGGTGCAACAACATTAAATGAATATCGTAAGTATATTGAAAAAGATGGAGCCTTAGAAAGACGTTTTCAAAAAGTTCAAGTGAATGAACCAACAGTGATGGATACCTTAACAATTCTTCGTGGTTTGAAACAACGTTTTGAAGTATATCATGGTGTTACGATTAAAGATAATGCTTTAGTTGCAGCAGCAACTTTATCTGATCGTTATATCACTGATCGTTTTTTACCTGATAAAGCAATTGATTTAGTGGATGAAGCTTGTGCAACCATTAAAGTACAAATTGATTCAGTGCCAATTCCACTTGATAAATTAACACGTGAGATTATGCAGTTAGAAATTGAATTACAGAGTTTGAAAAAAGAAAAAGATGAAATGAGTAAAGAACGTGTTGCTAAAATTAAAGAAAAAATCACTAGCCTAAAAGAAAAAGAAGCAAAATTACGTGCTGATTGGGAAAGTGAAAAGAAAATCAATGAAGAAATTCGTTCTACAAAAGATAAATTACAACGAGCTCGTTTTGATTTAGAACAAGCCGAAAATCGTTATGATTTAGAAACTGCAGCAAGACTTCGTCATGGAGAAATTCCAAAATTAGAACAACAATTAGATGAGTTACATAAGAAAGATGAATCTTCTATTTTAAGTGATATTGTAGATGATGAAGATATTGCAGCAATTATATCAAAATGGACGAATATTCCAGTTCAAAAATTAGTTGGTGGTGAAAAAGAAAAACTATTACATCTAGAAGAGAATATGAAAAAACGTGTTAAAGGACAAGATGAAGCGATTAAACTTGTCAGTGAAGCAATTATTCGTGCTCGTGCTGGAATTAAAGATCCAAAACGTCCAATTGGTTCCTTTATCTTTTTAGGACCTACTGGTGTGGGTAAAACAGAAGTAGCTCGTACCCTTGCTTATGAATTATTTGACGATGAAAGACATATGATTCGTATTGATATGAGTGAGTATATGGAAGCACATTCTGTCTCTCGTTTAGTAGGTGCTCCTCCAGGATATGTTGGATATGATGAAGGTGGACAATTAACAGAAGCGGTTAGAAGAAATCCATATAGTATCGTTTTATTTGATGAGATTGAAAAAGCTCATCGTGATGTCTTTAATATCTTATTACAAATATTAGATGATGGACGTATTACAGATTCTCAAGGACGTACTGTAGACTTTAAAAATACAATTATCATTATGACTTCTAATCTTGGTAGTGAATATATTTTGGAAAATCATGAAAATGCCAATGAAATGGTTATGAATGAGTTGAGACATACTTTCAAACCAGAGTTTTTAAACCGTATTGATGAAATTATCATGTTCAAATCACTTTCTAAAGAAGTAGTGTATGAAGTATTAGATAAGATCATAAAAGAAATTGAAATGAGACTTTCTGATAAGAAAATTACATTAAAACTGACAGAAAATGCGAAAAACTATATCATTGATCATTCTTATGATGAAAACTATGGAGCACGACCAATTAAACGTTACGTAACCCGCAATTTGGAAACTGTTTTAGCAAATGCCATTATTGAAGATAAAATCAAATTTGGTGCATCTATTATAGTAGATGTAGAAAATGACCAGTTTGTTTTAGAGTAAGGTAATCTTACTCTTTTTTGTTGAAAAATATAGTGATGTTTGATAAAATGGATATGATGAACGGGGGAAGAAGTACCATGGAAAAATATATACCTGATATTTATCAAAAAAGTATTTATACTATAGATTATCGTAAATTAAAAGAAAATGGCATACGCCTTCTTTTATTTGATTTAGATAATACATTATCTCCTGTAGGAGAGGACGAACCAACAGATAAATTAAAAAAATTTATGACGGAATTAAAAGAGGAATTTGAAGTACTTATTTTTTCAAATAGTCCACGAAAAAGAGTGTTAAACTTTGCAGAACAATTAGATATTGATGGAATTTATTTTGCTTGTAAACCAATGCGTAAAAAGTTTGATATGGTATTAAGAGAATATAAACATGAAGAAAATGAAGTTGCGATTATTGGAGATCAGTTGTTAACAGATATTGTCGGTGGTAATAAAGTTGGAATTGTTACTATTTTAGTGAATCCAATTAGTACAAAGGATGGTTTTTTCACAAAATGGAATCGTCATAAAGAAGATAAAATTATTAAGAAACTAAGAGATCGAGACCTATTTACGAAAGGAAAATATTATGAATAAAACATGTATTGGTTGTGGAGCTTTCTTACAAGATAAAGATCCGAACCAAGTTGGTTATGTTTCTGATTTAGAAAAAGAATTATGTGAAAGATGTTTTAAAATTCGTCACTATAATCACTATCAAACAGTGGAAAAAAATAATCAAGATTATCTCTCTATTTTAGAGAATACCATTACTACAAATGATTTAATTTTATTTGTTGTCGATCTATGGAATATGAGTCCTATGATAGAAGAGATGATGACTTATTTTAAAAAGAATCCAGTTTTACTTGTCATGACCAAAAGAGATATTTTACCGAAGAGTATTTATGAAGAGAGATTACTTGATTATATGGAAGGTCAGTTTGTAGATAAGATCATGATCAGTAGTAAGAAAAATTATCATTTTGATTTACTAATGGAAAAGATAAAGAAGTACCAAACAAGTAAATATGTTTATGTTGTAGGTCTTACAAATGCTGGGAAATCAACGATGTTAAATCAAATTATAAAAAATTATACAAACTTAGAAACAACTATTACAACTTCTATGCAACCAAGTACTACTTTAGGTACGATAGAAATTCCTTTGGATGAAACATTGACATTGATTGATACACCTGGAATTTTAGATGAAGGAAACTTATTAAATGTTGTAGATCCAAAAGTTATGAAAAAAGTAATACCAAAAAAAGAAATCAAACCTATTTCTTACCAAGTAAAAGGAACTCAGTATTTTTGGATTGACGATATATGTTCTTTTACAGTTACAGATAATAATATTGTGATATTTATTTCTAATACATTACAGATAAAAAGATTTTATAAAGAAACAGATACATCAAATTTCATACCACATACTTTTACAGTAAAAGAAAAACAAGATATTGTGATTCCTGGATTAGGTTTTATAAAAGTAATGAGTTCTGGAAAGATTACAATATATGTAAAAGAACAAGTCGATGTATTTATTAGAAAAAGTTTTATTTAATAAATGTATAATCAGTAGTATTCATTTTTGATACTACTTTTCTTATAATTATTTTTCTTACTCTTTATTTTCTCTTTATTTTGTGGTATTCTAAACCTACATAGATGCTAAGGTGATTATATGAGAGGAACATTGAATCAGGTTACAACTCTACAAAAAGCACTGGTTTTATATTCACTGAATCTAGAAAAAGCAGTAGATTTAGAAGATCGTTATGGGATGATTTACTATGATGTATTATTACAGTTTACATGGAGGCAATTAGAAGAGATATATGGGAAATATGTAGATGATCATGAAATTATGGTAACACCGTTTTGTAATCAAATTGCTAAAAGTTTACTAGAAAGAGAAGCACATTTACAAGATGAGGATTATCAATCCTTTTTAAAATTATTTGTAGAAGAACTGTTTTCTAAACATCATATTAACAATTATCAATTATTGTTTGAACCATTATCTTCTTTTGGAGAAGTAAGAATCGAAGAAGATAAATATCTTGTAGTTTTATCAAGTACACACTTGAAAGATATTAATATTAGGTTTAACTTAGAAACGATATTTTTACAATTGTTAAGAATAAAACAAAATGAATTAAAAAAACATCCATGTGAAGATTGTTATGCAAAATTAAAGAAAGAAAAAATAAAAGCAGTGAATCAGTATTATCCATATTATTTCTATGATTTTGATTTCGATGAAAATTCTTCTTTGGAATTTTATACGAATTTAGAATTTTTTCTCTATGTCAGTAAAATTTCTCCTGTGAAAAGAAAAGAATTAGAACGAGAAATTAGAAAGAAAATGGAACAACATAAAACAAAAATTGTAATGGAAAATTTAAAAACATATGAAAGTAATTTTCCATTTAATAGTTATGATATGTTGTTTGAACAACATTTAATGGAATTTCCAGAGTTAGTTGAAACTGATATTTTTCAATTAGAGTATCAATTAAAAGGAAAAAGAAGGACGTTATTAGATATTTTCTTATCGAGTTCTAAGTTACAAAAATTAGTAGAACATAAAAATACGACAGAAGAAAATAAAGAAAAGGCAAGAGAGAAAATTAAAGTGTTAAATGAAATGATTGAAAAAGGAGATTTTCCTATTCAAGAAATTGGAGATGTGTTACAGTTTTTATTTACGTCTGGATTGCTAGATAAAGAAAAGAAAGTAGATAAAAAATTATTTGATATCTTAGTAAGAAAGTACCAACATATGGTTTCTATTTTGTGGTATCGATATCCTGATGAATATGTTAATTATCTAAATTTAGTAAAAGAAATAGAAAATAAGTTGGTATTGCAAATTAAGAAAAATAAACAACTAGCTTTAAAAGATTATCAACGTTATTCAGAGAATGAAAAACAATTTCAAGAACATATCATGTATTTTGAAAGTTTTCAAAACGAGATGAGCCAATACTTTCAAAAATTACAACAAATTGTATCGATGTAAAAAGAAATAGTTTTTCTTTTTTTTCGTTTCGAACAATGTTATAATGAGTATATAGTAGGAAAGGGGCTTATATCATGTTAGGACAGATTATTTCAGTGGAGGAAAATACAGTCATCTTAAAGTTAAATATTGATTTGACCAAGTTTCAAAGTATTATTAACTTATTTGCAATTTTAGAAGAGTCTGAAAAACGTTTCATTGGAGAAATTGTCGATGTCAAAGATGGAAATGCTTATATTCATTTATTGGGTGAGTTAAAAGAAGATCGTTTTGTTCCTGGAGTTAGTCGAAAACCATCTTTTGGTGCAAGTGTAAAATTAGTAAGTAAAGAACGTATGCCGATGATTATGAGTGTTGGACAGTATCAAGAAGATAAACACTTATTACTTGGAAAAAGTGTTGTTTATGAAGATATTGATATTTCTGTAGATATTAATAGTTTCTTCAGTAATCATTTTGCGATTTTTGGTTCTACTGGTAGTGGAAAATCTTGTAGTGTAGCTCGTATTTTTCAAAATTTATTTGAAAAGAAAAATTCGATTCCTTATCGTGCTAGTATTTTTATTTTTGATGCATATGGAGAATATCATCAAGCATTTTCTAAATTACACGAGATTACACCAGAGTTAAATTTTAAGGCTTATACGACAAATTTAGAGTTTGGGGATAGTGAGATTTTAAGAATTCCATTATGGTTAATGGATGTAGATGATATAGCTATTTTATTAGGTGCGGAAAAAGCAAGTCAGTTGCCAATTTTAGAGAAGGCTTTAAAATTTATTACTGTTTTTGCACAAGAAGAAGATGTTGTGATTAAGTATAAAAATGATGTAATTGCTCGTGCTTTGTTAGATATTTTATCTAGTGGTCGTGCTCCTGCTCAGATCAGAGATCAAGTGACGAGTGTTTTAACAAATTATCATACAAAGGATTTGAATTTGGAGACAACGATTTATCAACCTGGTTATTCTAGACCATTAAAACAATGTTTATTTATTGATGCAACAGGTAAAATTCGTGATATGGAATTACTCATCAATTTCTTAAATACGTTTTTAGATGATAATCTTGAATTAAAATTACCAGATGGAACATTCAAATACAATTTAAAAGATTTAGCAAGTGCTTTTGATTTTGCAGTCATTAGTGAAGGGGCATTACTCAGTGAAAAAGTATTTGATGATGTCAATTTATTAAAAGTTCGTCTACATACAATGGCTAATGGAGAAACAAGTACTTATTTTGATTATCCCGAATTCATTACAAAAGAACAATATATTAGAAATTTATTAACTGCTCCAAATGGAAGAAAAGCACAAATTGTAAATTTTAATATTAACTATATCGATGATCGTTTGGCCAAGACAATTACAAAAGTTTATTCTCATTTATTATTTGATTATTGTAAAGAAAATCGTAATCGTGGTACCCTTCCTTTTCATATCGTATTAGAAGAAGCCCACCGTTATGTTCAAAATGATAGTGATGTATCATTGATTGGTTATAATATTTTTGAACGTATTGCGAAAGAGGGAAGAAAGTATGGTGTTGTACTAGGTCTGATTAGTCAAAGACCGAGTGAACTTTCAGAAACAACATTATCACAATGTAATAACTTCTTAGTATTTAAGATGTTACATCCTCGTGATATTTCTTATATTCGTGATATGGTGCCAAATGTGACAGAAGAAATCATGAAGAAAATTCGCGTTTTACAACCTGGTTCTTGTATTGCATTTGGTTTAGCATTTAAAATACCGGTCATTATTCAATTTAAGATGCCAGATCCAACACCTTCTAGTGATTCATGTGATGTAAGTCGTGTTTGGTTTGTGAATCGAAATCAATAAAAAGATTGTAATCTAAATCATGATTACAATCTTTTTCCTTGGTAAGAATTTCTTTTTACCATTTCTTTATCGATATCATTTAAAACACAAAATTTTTTTAGTAACCAAGTAGGAGCAACTAGATCTTCTTTAACTGGATCACCTGTAATTCTATGGATGACAATTTCAGGTCTTAATAATTCTAGTTGATCTATGACAATATCGATATATTCCTCTTTAGTGAGGACATGAAATGGTTGCTTTTGATACATTGTTGCAAGAGGTGTGTCTTTAATAATATGTAACATATGTATTTTAATTCCTTGAATATCAAGTTGATTGATATGTTTTACTGTTTCTAACATCATTTCTTTTGTTTCATAAGGAAGTCCATTGATAATATGAACAACAACACAAATATTTCTATCTCTTAATTTTTTAACCATATCATCAAATTCTTTTGTAGTATGACAACGATTAATTAATTTTCCTGTTTTTTCATGAATCGTTTGTAAACCTAGTTCAACAATGAGGTAAGTACGTTTGTTTAAATCATCTAAATAATCGAGACATTCCTCTGTAATTGCATCAGGTCTTGTTGCAATGGCAAGACCGATGACATTTGGATACTTTAAAACTGGTTCAAATTTCTCTTTTAATGTTTCCACTGGGGCATAAGTATTTGTCCTTGCTTGAAAATAAGCAATTAATTTTCCATCAGGCCATTTTTTATGCATCATTTCTAATCCTTGTTGCCACTGTAATGAAATATCATCTTGTTCTTTTCCAGCAAAATCACCACTGCCACTTTTAGAACAGTAAATACATCCACCATATCCTTTAGTACCATCTAAGTTAGGACAAGAAAAGCCACCGTTCAAACTAATTTTAAAAACTTTCGAGTCAAATGTTTGGTGATAAAAATAGTTTAAAGTGTGGTATCTTTTATTATCTAAAGTGTATAAAAATGGGTTCATATGACACCTCCGTAATAGAAATTATAGCAGAAAATATGGAATTTTATGGGAAAATTGTGAAAAAACTTACTTTTTTTCTATTTTTTCTATGTAAAACATAGGGAAATTTGCTATAATGAAGGTGGAGGTAGAATATGAAAAAGTATAGTTTATTGAAAGCCTTAGGAATTTGTTTTTTTGTATTAGTTGTACTATCTTTCATTATTCCAACTGGAAGTTTCTATTCAGGGGAATTTACGAAAGCTACAACAGAACCAATAGGGTTTTTTGATTGGTTTTCAGCACCAATGAATACGATCATTAATTATGGTATGTATGGCGTTATTTTCTTACTTATCGGTGGACTATATGGAGTATTAAACAAAACTGGTGTTTATACTACTGTAGTAGATAATGTAGTGAAAAAATATAAAGGAAAGGAAAAGAAGTTTCTTACTATTTCTATTTTAGTATTTGCAGTTCTTGCTAGTTTAACTGGTCTTAATGTTGCACTATTTATTTTAGTACCATTTATGGCTGCAATTATATTAAAATTAGGATTTTCTAAAGTAACTGCTATGCTTTCAACTGTAGGTGCACTTCTTGTTGGTATGATTGGAAGTACCTATGGATTTAATGTAAGTGGTTATATCAATTACTATTTTAGTTTAGATGTAAATAATGCACTTCTAATTAAAGTAGGTTTCTTAGCAGTTATGGTAATTTTCTATAACTATATGATTCGTAAGAGTGCAAAAGTAGAAGCACTTGCAGATGGAAAAGTGACCAAAGCTGAAGCAAAAAAAGAAAAAGTAGAAACTGTAAAAAAAGAAACAAAAACAAATAAGAAAACAACAAAAGATACGAAGACAGCAAAAAAATCAACAACTAGTAAGAAAACGACAACAAAGAAAAAATCAAATAAGAAAAATACAATGAATGAAGCTGTAAAAGATGATGTATTGGTAGTACCTTTATATGAGGAAAATGAAACAAAGAAAAAGAAGAGCACATTACCAATGATCATTGTAATGGCAATTATGTTTATTCTTGTATTAGTTGGTATGTACAATTGGAGATATGCCTTCGATGTAGATATGTTTGAAAAAGCATATGAATCAATGATGGGAGTAGAAGTAAATGGATATTTACTAATCCAAAATGTACTTGGTTATGTAAATCCAATTGGATATTTTACAGTATCTGAATTAGCAACTATTTTAATTCTTACTGCATTCTTAATTGGATGGATCTATAACTTAAAGTTCAAAGAAACATTAGATGCATTTATTGCTGGTATGAAAGAAATGCTTCCAGTGGCATTCTATGCAGCACTTGCGAATATTGTTATGATGGTAATTTCATCTTCTTCAACAGGTGGAAATATCTTCTTTACAATGAGTGATTGGTTATTTAATCTTACAGATAAGTTTAATGCAGTTGTTACATCTGTTGTAGCAGCATTAGGAGGACTTTTCTATAATGATATGCCATACTTAGTAAACGCACTTGCTGATACCATGGTTTCAAAATATACAAATTCTGCACTTTATCCATTATTTGGACTTATTTTCCAATCTATGCATGGACTTGTAATGATGATTGTACCAACAAGTATGATCTTAATTGCTGGACTTTCTTACTTAAAAGTTTCATACAAAGAATGGTTTAAAAACATTTGGAAAATACTTTTAGGCTTATTAGTCATTTCAATTTTTGCAATTACAATTCTATTCTTAATTGTAAAATAAAAAAAATCATCCATTACGGATGTTTTTTTATCATATTTTTTTCGCATGAACAACAAGTCTTTCTTCATTATGACAAGTTGATAATGTCAAAATGGAATCTGTTTTATTTACTGTAACTGGAAATTGATAGAGACTTCTATTTTGTAATACAGTTGCAAATTCCATAAAATCATCGTCATTTGCAAAATGAATTCTTAAATAATCAGAAGTTACAGGAATGGTATAAACAGAGAATATTTGATACTGATAAATTTGATTTTCGATGTTTAAAGTAATAATATGATTATCTGTATTTTGACGCCATGATTCATTTAATATATTTTTTAAAGTACCAAACATACTACTTCCAGAATCGTGTCCATATAAAATTACATTACGATCTAAAGAGTCTTTATGATTACGATAATCCATAAATATCCAACCGTACTGATTTTTATTTTTATAAATATTATGATTTAAATAATATTCATTATTTGTTGTTTGTACGAGTGGGTAATAGATATTTGTATTTGGAATTTGAATAATACCAAACACATCAGAATTAATTTGTTTTAATTCTTCTAATGTTTTTTTACTTTCTTCCTTTGGGGTTGTTTGAACACCAGCGTTTGTTGATACTTGGGTTCCATACTGACTCATGATATCACGAATTTTCTCTTGTGTTTTCTCGTAATTTTTTTGATCGATTTGTGTTGTTGTAAAATGAATTGCAAAGATAATTGCAATGGCAATCACAATAACAATACAAGCTGTTTTTAATATATTTAAATTGAGCTGTTTTAAAATATTTTTTTGTTTATAGTGTTCACTATAAATGATTTTTACATGTTCAAAACCTTCTTGTTTCAATAATTCCTTGATTTTAGGAATATCTTGAATAATTGTATTTTCATTTTCTTTTGTTTGGCGAATTTGAATAGAGAGATGTTGTAACCCTTTTTTCTTTAAATATTTTAAAATGGTTTGAAATGAAGAAAAATTGTGATAGTCAATCATAATTACCTTTAATTTCGCATTGACATATAAAAATTCATCAATTTCATTTTTATTTTGTGTTACCATTTCTTTTGTTAAATACAATTTCTTTTTATAGAATACATCAGAATAAGAGCCGAGTTGATTCACTTCCATAAAAGGACTGTGATCTTTCAATTGATATCTTAAGTCCACTTTAATATTACGAATTAAATTTAAGCGATCCAGTAAGAAAAAACGCATATTATAACAATTGACATAAGTAATATTTTTATTATTAATTAATTCTTCTACACATTCATAAGATATAGTTTTATCTTCTAGTAGATAAACTTCTTGAATATTTGGTATCTTTTGAAAAATAACTAAAAGTAAAGGGGCTAGACTAATATCTGCAATATACATTTTTTTAATATTCTTTTTCAGTGCAATGACTTGAAAAAAGGCAGATACTAAATCAGAATTTTTTTGGATATAAGGAACTGAAAAATACATCTGATTTAAATCTATGATATTGGTTTTATTCATTCCTTTCCCATCGATATCGCCGTGGTAAAGAGAAAAATGAAATGAATCGTCAATGACACATTTAATTTTTATCACATTACCAACACCTTTCTATTTTTATTATAAACTGCTTTCATTATGATTATAAGGATAATATTACAAGAAATCAAACATTTGTAAACAAGTAATGAAAAATGATGTAAAGAAGTGTTAAGTTACAGTAAATATAATGTTTTCATCTTGATAATTATACGAAAATTATTTATAGTAAAATTAGTTTATAATATGAGATTTATTAGGGAATAATAAGAAAGGTGATCATGATGAGAAAATATTTGAAAATAATAACTTTTGCATTCTGTATATCACTATGTTCTTGTTTGCTATGTGGTAAAGTAGATGCAGCAACACAAAAGTTAAAAGTAGTTTTTTTGGAGACAGGGGGATCTGATGAATCAGAAATTTCTTCTGATCCAAATGCTAAGTACAATGTTACGGTAGATGGTTCTTCATTAAACTTTGAAGCATTAGCAAAAATGACATTAGGAGGTCATATTGTTTATTGTATTGAACCTTATATTCTAACAGGACCAGGAGTGGAATATGAATCTGGTAATATCCGTGATAAACTGACTGCTTCAGAGGAAGAACGATTAGAACGAATTGCTTATGTCGGATATGGATATAATGGAGATACATCAAATGAAATGATCGGTGCAACTCAAATTCGTATTTGGCAGGAATTAGGATATACAGTAAGGCATATTCATAAAGATCTTCAAGCAAAAATCAATCAAATTAATAAAAATTTAAAAATGTTTAATACATTACCATCATTTAATGGTCAAACGGTAAAACTTGATGCAGAAAAAACTGGACAAGCAAATGCAACAGTATTAACTGATACAAATAGAGTATTCTCAAGATTTGATAAAAATATTAAAGCATCAGCAAAATATTCAATTAGTGGAAATAATTTATCTATTTGGAGAGAAAAGACAAGTCCTATGAGTGGAACTTATACGTTTGATTTAATTCCATCAAGTGATTTAGGAAATTCAGAAGCATATTTTAATGATGAAGGTCTTCAAACTGTTGCTCATTTTGAAATGAGTGATGAATATCGTGTTACTGTAAAATATACAACAGAACCAGCTAAAGTTAGAATTTCAAAATTAGATATAACAAGTGGTGAAGAACTTGCCGGAAGTCATTTGTCAATTACTGATAAAGCATCTGGAAAAGTTATTGAAGAATGGGTCTCTGATGGAACAGTCCATGTTATTGATGGAGATAAGTTCGTAAATGGAAAAGAATATATTTTACATGAAGAATTAGCTCCAGAAGGATATGATTTAGCACATGATATTACATTTATCTATCGTGAGACTGGTATGGAAACAATCATCATGAATGATGAATTAACACCAGCCAAAGTAATTATTTCTAAAGTAGATATTACTACTGGAGAAGAATTACCAGGAAGTAAATTATGGATTAAAGATAAAGAAACTGGAGAAATTATAGAAGAATGGACATCAACAGATGAACCACATGAGATTGATGGACATAAATTCGAAGATGGAAAAGAATATATTTTACACGAAGAAACAGCACCAGAAGGATATTTGGTAGCACAAGATATTACTTTTACTTATAACAAAGATAAAATGGATGTCATTGTTATGGCAGATGAAATTATTCCAGAAAACCCAGAAACAGGACTTAATTTCCCATATATCATGTTAGGTGGAGGCGTGTTACTAGCAATTGGAGGAATTACATTCCTAATCAAGAAAAATAAATTTAAATCAATTTAATGATATGTACTAATTTTGTAGAATTTCATTCTCAGAATTAGTACTTTTTTTTGTTTTATGTTACAATATATTTATGAAGAATTTAGAAATGAAGATTCATGGAAATACCTATCCAGTTGTAATTGAGAAGAAGAAAAATAAAAACACTTATATTCGTGTGAATCAAAATTTTGAAATTTATATTACGACTTCGTATTTCGCAACAGATAGAAGTATTATGAAATTATTAAAAGAAAATGAAACGGCAATTTTTAAGATGATAGAAAAGAAAAGAAAGGAACAAGAACGAGAAAAGAAATTTTATTATTTGGGACAAGAATATGAAATTTATATGATGCCTACCAATCGTGAAGTAGAAATTTATGATCATACGATTATGATTCCTTCTTTAAAAAAACTTCAGAGTTTTTTAAAAAAGAATATGAAGGAATTATTTACAGAACACTATGATTATTGGTATCAACAGTTTGAAGAACCAATTCATAAACCAAAATTAAAATTTCGAAAAATGAAAACGAGATGGGGTGTTTGTAATCGACGTGATGATAGTATCACTTTAAATACAAGACTATTAGAATATGATACAAAGTACTTAGATTATGTAATTATTCACGAATTATCCCATTTAGTTCATTTTGATCATTCTAAAGAATTTTGGGAAGTAGTTGCGAAATATTGTCCAGATTATAAATTACTTAGAAAAGAAATGAGGGAGTAAATGTGATAAAGAAAATATGTTGTTGGTGTATTATTTTAGTAATGATGTGTTTCACATTTCCGATGTCAGGAAGTGCGAAAACAGTACGTGATTTAATGGATGAATTAAATGCGTTAGAAGCACAAAACAATCAAAATCAACAAGATAAAGCATTAACACAAGATCAAATCAATCAAACCAATGAGAATATAAACAATATTAATGAAACAATTTCTAAAGCGAAAGAAGAAATTGAAACACTATCTGTAGAGATAGAAGAGTTAAATCAAGATATTGAAGAAAAAGATGAAGAAATTAAGAAGTTGATGAATTTCTTACAGATTTCCAATGGAGAAAATGCTTATTTAGAATATGCGTTTGGAGCGAAAGATTTTACAGATTTTATCTATCGTATGGCAATTTCTGAACAACTTGCAAGTTATAATAATAACTTGATGACAGATTATAATCAGATGATTGTAGATAATAAAGAAAAACAACAAGAATTAAAAGAACAACAAGTTGTATTAAATGATCAAAAAGAAAAATTAAATACAGAACTTGCTAAGTTAGGAGAAAAGATGTCTAATTTAACATCAACTTCGATTACATTAGCAGAAGATATTCAATTACAAAAAGAAATAGTTCAAATGTATAAAGATTTAGGATGTAAAGATGATGATGATATCGATGTATGTGGACGTAATATGTTACCACCTGGTACTTCTTTTTTAAGACCAATGGTAGCTGGTTATGTTACAAGTGAATGGGGAAGTCGTTGGGGTACTTTCCATGAAGGAATTGATATGTCTACATCACCAACTAGTAATGTACCAGTTTATTCTTCTGCTGTTGGTATTGTTGCAGCAATTCGTACAAGACAACCATGTGGTGGAAATATGGTATTAGTACATCATAATATTAATGGAAAAACTTATACAGCAATGTATGCACATTTAAGAACAATTACTGTTTCAAAAGGACAAAGAGTAACACAAAATACACAAATTGGTACAATGGGTGGAGATCCAAATATCGAAACATTTGATAGTTGTTCTACAGGACCACATCTTCATTTCACAATTTCTACAGGATTATATGCAACAGATTATTCTAGTTGGGATACATTAATTGATCGTAGTATTAATCCACGTAGTGTATGTAATTTTCCATCACTTGGTGTTACTTTTTATAACCGTTCTGTGAAGTATTAAAGAAACACTGTTTCTTTTTTCCTTTTAGATGGTATAATGAATAAAGACAGAAGGTGAACATATGAAGTATTTACCTTTCTTAATTGTAATTTGTATATTACTTACTGGTTGTAATAAACAAGAAACACCAACGAAAGAATCATTAGAATATCAAAAAATTGTCAGTGAATTACAGGAAAAAACTATTGAAGATAGTGAATTACCATGTCATTTAGAAGTGACATTAGAAGAATCACAAAGTAAAGAATTGATGTATACTGTGACACTAGATGATCCAAAAGAAGAAATGTATCAAATAAAAGCAGTATTTATCTCTCTAAAAGAAAAAGAGAATAGTTATCCCAGTATTGGTATTTTTGATGAACCATTACACATGATTCCCAATCAAGTAGATGGAAAAAAGAATATAGTGAAGGGAATTGTATTAGTTGGATATTTAAAAACAACAGATAAACCAAAAGAATATCACGATACATTTCGTCTTTATTTAAGTTATAAGACAAAAGAAAAAGAAAATAAAACAGTTTATTATGAGAAAAAAATATGACAAATTTAGTAATTTCATTTTGTTATTCTAAATTTGGTGATGATATGAAAGTAAAAGTAATAGATGAAGCTCATGAGAAAGACTTAGAAGCATCTGTTAATCAATTTTTAAGTGAATTAAAAGGAGAAGTACTTGATATGAAGTTTCAAGTAGCAGTTGCGGTTTCAGGAGAAGATCAAATCTATTGTTTTTCTGTGTTAATACTTTATCAATAGTAAAGGTTGTGAGTTATGAAAAAGAATTCATTTTTAGGTGGTGCTGTTATTTCTACTTTAGGAATAGTCATTACAAAAGCAATCGGACTTTTGTATGTTATTCCATTTTATGCAATTATAGGAACACAAGGAGGAGCACTATATAGTTATGCATATTCTATTTATGCGATATTTTTAAGCTTGTCTAATAGTGGAATTCCTGTTGCAATTAGTAAAGTAGTTAGTGAATATAATGCACTAGGATATCATTATACAAAAGAAAAGGCTTATAAAATCGCATCGTTAGTATTAATTGGATTAGGTGTTTTCTTTTGTTTAGTACTAATGATTTTCGCACCTGTAATCGCTAAAATAATACTTGGTGATATCCAAGGTGGAAATACAGTTGAAGGAGTTACTTTAGTGATACGTATTGTTGCAACTGCTCTTTTAATTGTTCCAATTGAAAGTGTTACACAAGGATATTTACAAGGACAAAAATTTATGTTGGAACCAAGTATGGCAAATGTGATTGAACAAATTGGACGTGTGGCTGTCATCTTAATTGGTAGTTACCTCATGTTAGATGTATTCCATTTATCGTTAGAAAGTGCAGTTGGTGTTGCCGTATTTGGTGCAACTATAGGTGCTTTAATCGCATATTTTTATCTATTACAAAGAATTCATAAAAATAGAAAAAAACTACACCGTGATGAAAAACCATTAGAAGCAGAAAAGAAAATTACGAATAAAGATATTTTAAAGAAAGTTATTTTTTATGCCTTACCATTTGTAATTATTGATGTTTTAAATTCCGCTTATGGAATGGTTGATACGATGACTGTCGTAAATACCATGACAGATTTAGGATATAATGCCCATGTAACAGAAACATCAATTGGAGTTATTGCCACCTGGGCAACTAAGTTAAATATGATTATCGCATCAGTTGCTCTTGGAATGTCTACTAGTTTAATTCCTAATTTAGCAGCTAGTAAAGCTAAAAAAGATTATCAAGATATTTCCCATAAAATTAATCAAGCATTAAAAGCATTACTCTTTACAACTATTCCCATGGCAATTGGTATGAGTTTTCTTTCCACTCCAATTTGGACAATATTTTATGGTTATGATGCTTTAAGTATACATATTTTCCAATTATATATTTTTCAAACAATTAGTTTTTCATTTTCAACAGTATTGATCAATGTTGTACAATCATTATCACATCCAAAACTAGCCATGGGAACATTACTTGGTAGTTTTCTAGCCAAAATGTTACTCAATGTTCCAATGATGCACTTGTTTTACCGTGTTGGAATACCAGCATATTATGCTCCAATCGCAGCAACATTCTTAACACAGTCTTGTGTCGCATTATTCCTACTATGGAAATTAAAACAGTACTATCAAGTAAAATATTTAGAAACAGTACGTGTATTTATAAAAACAATTTTAACAACAGGATGTATGGTAGCAGTACTATGTATTTTAGAATTATTTGTTCCGGTTATGACTCAAGGAAGATTTGAAGCAATTTTAATTACCGCACTATACACCATAATCGGTGGTATTGTTTATTTCTTCTTTGCATACCAAGGAAAATTAACAAATAATGTCTTTGGAAATTACTTTTTCACTTCAATTTTCACAAGAATTTTCCCAAAGAGAAAAAAA
>ERZ1643251.1879-NODE-1879-length-22638-cov-9.514546_pt1 | contig 22638 bp, 12 predicted proteins | sample MGYA00579261_ERZ1643251 | MGnify/ENA primary metagenome ERZ1643251 (study PRJEB29033, sample SAMEA4952267) | chicken gut metagenome | biome: Broiler Chicken; feature: Gastrointestinal Tract; material: Caecum | place: Ireland | collected 2018 | study: Broiler... | reverse complement strand
TGGAGCTTAAAAATATTGAAATCTAGGGAATTCCCCAGTCAAAAAAACTCATACTACAAATTTACATAACTTGTATGTTATCTCAAAATATGGTATAATATAAGTATAGTTGTATTCAACTTTTTTGAATACAGCTTTAACCAAGTACCAAGTACTTTGAAAAGAAGAAAAAACGGAGGTAACTCAACCATGATCAAGACCACTATTAATCCCGAATTTGCAAACGCCTGCACCCATGGTGGCATCTTCCACGCCGATGAGGTTGTGGCGAGTGTCATCTTGGCAAAGTACCACGCGATGTATTTCGAATCCAATGAGTTCGTTGTCTGTCGGACCTTCAAGGTCCCGGAAGACCTCAACCCAGACGCCATCGTTTATGACATTGGTGGAGGTCAGTTTGATCACCATCAGCGTGGTGGCAATGGATGCCGTGAAAACGGTGTGCCCTACTCCAGTGCCGGATTGATCTGGCGTGAGTTTGGTCCCAAGCTGGTTGCCAACACTCAAAATCCCGACCTCGTCTGGAAGATTGTGGATAGAAACATTATCCAGGGCATCGATGCCGTGGATAATGGGACTTTGCCCAAGCCGGATTATCCTGCTGAAGCATTGTCCATTTCCCGTGCAATCTCGTTGTTTAATCCTAGTTGGGATAGCAACGAGAAAAGCGACGACGCCTTTCTCAAGGCCGTTGCATTTGCGGAGGTTGTCTTTGACAATGTTTTGGCTAGTGCCATCGCAACGGCAAAAGCCCAAACGATTGTCGATGAGGCAATCAGCAAAACCGAAGGACATGTTTTGGTTTTGGAGCACTTTGTTCCGTGGCAAGGTGCTCTCAATGCCTCGAAAGACACGAAGGCCGCAGACATTCTGTTTGTGGTATTCCCCTCTTTGAGGGGTGGCTTCAACTGGCAGTGTATTCCGGAAAAGCCGGGTAGCTTTGTCCAGAAGAAACCTGTCCCTGCAGAGTGGAAAGGACTGAAAGGCCCTGACTTGCAGAAAGTGACTGGTGTCGCAACCGCCACATTCTGCCACCCCGCCGGTTTCATCGGTGGGGCAGAAACCATGGAAGATGCAATTCGGCTTGCCGAAATTGCTGCTTCCAAATAAAGATGTTAAAGCTGTAAAATGATGTGTAGCTAGAAGAAACAACTGATTCTTCTAGCTACACTCTTTTTTTATTATTCTTTCTCTTTTAACTTTTTATATCCAAAGTATCCTCCAGCACCTAATAAACCTAGCAATACAGTTCCACCTAATGTATTAGAAGCGTTTTGACTATCTAAAGTGTTGGTTGTATTTGTTGTATTAATTGAATTATCTGTTATATCTGTACTTGTATCGTTTTCACTATTTGTTGATGTACTTGCTATAACTGTATTATCTTCTTTTTGTTCTTCTATGTTTACTTTAATAGTACTTGTTTTTCCATTAGAACTAGTTGCAGTTATATCAACTGTTCCACTTTTTTTCGTTAAAAGCAACCCTGTTGAAGTAATTGAAGCAATTTCTTCGTTGCTTGACTTCCATGTTACAGTTTTATCTGTTGCATTGTCAGGATTTATAGTTACTGTTAGTGTTTTGCTCTCCCCTACTTTGAGATTCTCTAAATTTTCATTTATCTGTATACCCGTTACAGCAATTGTAGATGGCACTGTTGTTACAGTACTTGTGCTTGAAGAACTAGTTGTGCTATCTTTGCTTTGTGATGATGTAGATGATGCATTTGATGAATTATTACTTGATGTAGAACTAGCTGAATATGGGCATACTCCATTAGTATGTAAATGTGCTGGATGACCTCCGCAATGATAATGATAGCTTCCTAATCCACTTTTATTTTTATTATCCTTATGCCCACCATTTGCATCTGTTCTTCCTGAATGAGCAAATGAAAATGTATTACACCCTATTAATATTACACTTAACGCAATTACTAAAATTGCTCCAATTTTTATTTTATTTTTCTTCATATAAATATCCCCCTTAAATATCATACCATCTTTTTATTGAAAATTTTGTCGAAAATTGTAAACAATTACAAATTTCGACATTTTCTTATTAATAGTTGACTTTTCCATCCCTTTAAAATACAATATTCAGTATAGAATACAAGGAGGTACTATGGCAACAAAAAAAGCTGGAACAATTCTATTAAATTTAGAAACAAAGCAAATCGGATTAGTTTATAGAAGTAAAGATAAAGGTTATACTTTTCCAAAAGGTCATCTAGAAGGAAACAAAACACTTCAGCAATGCGCCATAAGGGAAACTGAGGAAGAAACTTTGAGAGCTTGTCATTTATTATATGCTCAAGAAATATCTATACTAAAATATACTACTCCAAATGGAGAAAAAGTAGAAAATCATATGTATTTAGCTATTGATGATGGTCCAACTACCAAAAATATTCCTTTTTGTGATAGAGAAAAATTTGAGTGGTTCTCATTTGATGATATTGAGACTAAGCTTAACTTCAATAACCTAAAAAAATTATGGCATGAAGTAAAAGGACAAGTATATAAAATCTTATATAATTAAGGAGGTACATTATGATAGGCAATCCTGTAGATTATGATAAAAAATACCAAAAAGATTTTCCTATTTTCCCCGCAAAATTTGATTGGGCATTAAAGCGATATTTAGATTTAGTTCCAGGAAAAGAAGTCCTAGATTTAGGTATAGGACAAGGAATGAATTCAATTCCACTATCAAGATTAGGATATAATGTTACTGGTGTAGATTACTCAAGAAAGTGTTTAGAAATATGCAAGGATAATTGTCCAAGTTTAAATTTAATTCGAGATGACATTAGAAATTTCTTAATTGAAAAAGATAAATATGATTTAATTCTTTCAAGATGTGTATTACATTTTTTACACAAAGATGATACTTATAAAATAATTAATAATATCAAAAATAATTTAAAAGAAAATGGCTTAGTTTATATTAGTGTATTTTCTTTAAATGACCCTAAGTTAGAAAATGGAATACACTCGACCAACTTTGAACTTCTTAATAATAATATTCTTCATAATATTATAAATGATACTTATATTAGTTTCTTTTCTAAAGAAGAAATATTGTCACTTTTCGATGGTTTTAAAACACTTTTGATTTCTGAAGAATATTTTTTAGATGAACCAATAGATGCTCCCCATTATCATGGCATAATAAAATATATTGGTCAAAAAATCAAATAGATAATTTTAAAAAGAAGCATTTAGGAATGTTTAAAATCCTAAATACTTCTTTTTTAATTATCTCCACATATCTCCATTAATTTGTCCTGTTAATGCCATAATAAAAGCATTTCGTGTTAAGTCTATTCTTGTTATAACATCTTTAGTTAATTTACTTATTCCACCATTACCTTTACCTAATGCATTTCCATTAAATATTTTATCCATCACTTTTCCAAGTTCTGTTGCTCTTATTTCGTCAATGTATTTCTCTGGTATTGGAAAACCTTGACTAGTTCCAATACTTTGTACTCCATCTTTACTTTCTATTACTGCTGAATTTATATCAATCCAGTCACCTAATAAATTTGTAATTCCCGCTTCTGATGCCACATAATAATCTGCTTCTATTCCATTTTCTTTTGCATATTTTTTTAAATTTTTTACTCTGTTTTTAGCTCCTTGAAATATTTCTTCATTTATTGGTTGGTCTCCAACTTCTGAACTTACAGATATTCCTTCAATTTCTACATTGTCAAAATATTTTTCTACGTTTTGGAATATTTTACTGTTTTTTTCATATAATATATTATCTGAATTATTTTGCCTAATTCTATTGACAAAACAACTACAACTGTTGTATAATATATTAGTGCTAAATATCGCGGGGTGGAGCAGTTGGCAGCTCGTTGGGCTCATAACCCAAAGGTCGGAGGTTCGAGTCCTCCCCCCGCAACCAAGTAAAAAAGAAAGTCTTTCATAAAAGGCTTTCTCTTTTTCGTCTTTTTTCACTAATTTTAACGGAAACCTCCTCCGGCCGCCTCCGCCACCGAAAGAGCCACCGCCTCCTCCGCCTGATGAAAATCCGCCTCCACCAGATGAGTAGCTTCTTGCTCTAGCTTCTGCACTTCTTGCTGTTGAAATTCCATGTGTTGCATATGCATTTATTATAATTATATTATCATATGAACTAAAGCTAGATTGTTCTATAATGTCAGGATATATTTCTTTAAAGTCTTTAGCTACTTGTTTAGCAATTCCCATCATTTGTGCATAAATTAGGTAGTCTTCAAATATTGCAACTTCTATTGCTTCTCTATCTTTAATTAATGTATATTCTTTTAAATATTTCTTTAATCCTGCTAATTCCATTGCTTCTTGTTTTAAAGCTGGAGTTGCTGTATATACTTTGTTTTTAAATATTTTTAAAGTAGTTTTTTCTTCTAAAGTTATTAAGCCTTCTTCTACAAGTTTTTCTTTTTGCTCTTTTAGTATATTATCAAACCATCTAAGTATTCTAGTGTAACTCTTATTACACCATTTTTCAAATTCTTTACTTTCTAGTATTCCATCATGACTTGCAAAATACAACATATCAAATAATCTTTTTTCCATTGTTGTTTTTATTGTTTCTTCTGGTTTAGTTTCATTTAGATATATTATTATATTGTCTTTTTCAAATAATCCTGTTCCCTCTTTTTTCTCTATTCTAATTATTGATTCTTTTAGCCATTTAAGTATGATTGCACCTAATAGATCAGTCTTTTTGTTTAATAAGCCATAATTATATCCAATATAATATGCTCTAAATATATCTTTATTACATGGTATATCTCTATAGTATAGCAAGTCTGATGGCATTTTTTTACCTGCTGTTCCAAATTTCAATCTATGTGCACTTGATTTTGAAACTCCTAATCCTATTATAAATATCCAAAATATATATGGTAATAAATTAAGTATAAATGATATTATTCCTATGATAATATCTCCTAGTCCAACAGGCTTCTCATTATACTTTGTAGAACCTTCTTCTGCCATTTCGTAGTAATAATCAAAATCACGATTTAAATCATTTGAAGTATTAAATGTATTGTTTGGAAACTTTACTAATATTGTCATATATTCGTCTGTAGCCAATCGTCCATCTGATTGCATTTCAATATATCCGTCATACACATATGCTGTTCCACCATAATTACCATATCCCCATACATCGACACTATCTGGTATTTCAAAATCTGTATGAATTTTAATATATACATTTCCTATTGAATTTGAGAAGTCATGTGGTATTAAAGTCCAATAAATCATTTGAGAGTCTTTTAATTCTGCTACAAAGTTACTTATTGTATAACTTACTTCATATACATGTGAACCATATGAACTTATTCCCCAACATAATTCTACACCATTTGAAATCTTATTAATTCCACATTTATAGGCTTTATCTGATAAGCTACCTGATGTTTTCCATGAAGATAATGTTTGATAGCTTCTCCCATTTTCACTTACTGTTAAGTTTTCAATTTCAGATTTTCCTAAATTATAATATGGATGATATACTTCTGTTCCATTATCAGTTCTACATACCCATGTTTCTTCAACAGTTGCATTTCCATTGTTGTCTACATAAATATCCATTGAAATTCTACTTATTGAATTTGCTTCTACTTTTTGTGAAATACTGAAAATTAGTAAACAAAATACAAATGCAATTGCTGTCTTTAGTACTTTATTCATAATATTTTCCCCCCTATTTTCATCTTTATTATTGCATAATTATTCTTTTTTTACAATATACTTTTTAAACTTTTATGTGTTTTTTGATGTCATCATATTTCGCTTCTCCAATTCCTTTAACATTTTTTATTTCTTCAATATTATTGAATTTTCCATTTTCTTTTCTATATTCAATTATTCGTAAAGCTAATGATGGTCCTATCCCTGGCAATGTTTCTAACTCAGTTTGAGTTGCAGTATTTATATTTACAATATTACTTTGTGCATCTATAGAACTACCTGATGTTTTATTATCATTTGATGAGCCATTAGAAGAACTACTAGTTGAAACACTTCCATTTCCGCTTGAACTTTCGTTTAAAGTTTCGTCTGATGCATTTGAAGTAATGTATTGAAAATCTGGTTCTTTTTTTAATTGTTCACTATTGGGTATGTTTATTTTCATTCCATCTTGCAATGTATAAACTAAATTTATTTTACTTAAATCTGCATTTGCTGTTGTTCCTCCTGCAGAATTTATTGCATCCGAAATTCTACTACCTTCATCTAAAATTACTACACCTGGTTGATTGACCTCTCCAATAATATATATGTAAATTTTATTTGCATTATCTTCTACTTCTTCATTAGTGGCTTCATTGCTGGCTTCACTTGGAGTACTATTCTCGTCTGTTTTTTCATTTGAATTAACGGCTTCCGAAGTCTCATTTTCATCCAATTTTGAGACTTCATCACTTTCTTCTATAATATTATTTTCAATTGCCGAAAATTCACTGTTTTCTAAAACAATTTTAGCTATAAGACATACCGATATTATTAAAACAACTAATATTATAATTTTATATTTTACAAAAAATCTTTTTAAAATTTCTTTCATGTTTCCTCTCTTTCTACTATTTTGAAATAGTTTTTAAATATATTTTTTAAAATTATTGAAAAATTTATATAAATGAGATATCATAATAGTGCATAATTATTTTAAGGAGCAAGTTACAAATGAAATTAAAGCGTTATATAAGTTTAACTTTAGCTATTTTTATAGTTTTGATAAATATTTTTACGAATGCATATGGAGTTTCAACTGATACTAACGAAGCTAATTCGACTGAAAACTCGAATTCTACAGAAACAAATAATAAAATAAATGTAAATTCAACAGATTTTGCTGAACCAAATTTTACTATATATTCAGATTCAGCTATTGTAATTGATTCTAAGTCTGGTAAGATATTAACTGGAAAAGATATAAATAAACATGTATATCCTGCTAGTACAACTAAGGTTTTGACCGCAATTTTAGCAATAGAAAATTGTAAATTAGATGATGTACTTACAGCAAGTTATGATGCTGTTATGGCTATTCCTTCAGGATATTCAAATGCTGGTATATCTGCTGGAGAATCTTTTACAGTTAGTGATTTGTTAGATATGTTTCTTATACATTCTGCAAATGAAATTGGATACATTTTTGCTGAACATATTTCTGGTAGTGTAGAAAATTTTGCAAATTTGATGAATCAAAAAGCACAAGAAATTGGTTGCACAAATACTCATTTTACTAATCCTAGTGGTATTCATGACCCAGAACATTATTCATCAGCATATGATATGGCACTTATTGCAAGATATTGCATGAAAAATGATACTTTTAGAAATGTCGTTTCTAAACTTTCATGTAAAATTGCACCAACTCCTCAGTATCCAGAAGAGCGTTATTTTAAGAATACAAATAGTCTAATGGATCCTTCTGATAGATATTATTATCAATATGCTATTGGAATAAAAACAGGCTTTACTTCTCAAGCCAAAAACTGCTTGATTAGTGCTAGTTCAAAAGATGGTTTAGAATTGATTGCTGTTGCTCTTGGGGCGGAGGCTACTGAAGATGGTAGAAGTGGAAGATATGTTGATTCAATTAATTTGTTGGAATATGGAAATAATAATTATAAATATGAAAATGTTTTGACTGCTAATACAGTTATTGATGAAATTGTTGTTCCTGATGCAACTCAAGAAACAGAAAATCTTCAATTGCTTTTAAAGGATTCAATTTCTAGTATTGTTCCAAATGATTTTGATTTAAATAGTTTACAACCTACTATAGAATTAAATGAGAATATTACAGCACCAATTGCTGAAGGAGCTGTTCTTGGAAAAGTAACATATAATATTAATGGCATTACATATACTTCTGATTTGGTTGCTTCTCATAATGTTGAAAAATCTGAAATTCTTTTATTAGTTGGTCAAATTGCATTGGCTATTTTGGTTTTAGTTGTTTTAGTAATTATTTTAAAACCTAAGAAAAAAAATAAAATATATAAGAAAAATAAAAAATCTAAAGCTAAACATTCAAAAAAAAATGATGAATATGATACAATATATAGATTTACAATTGATTTTTAAATTATTATTTAGGCTGACTTGTATAAAGTCAGCCTTTTTTATTTATAGTCTTTACCAATAATTATTGTGATATCTACATTACTTGAAGTTGCTGTACTTGATGATATGTTTCCTACTCCAAGTATGCCTTTAATATCTTGTTCTATTTTTTCGTCTACATCTGTCTTATTTATTATTGTTGTTTTTGTTGTGCTTGTTGTTATGTTTGTTTTGGTTACTTTATAGCCTTTATTTGTTAATGCTTTTTTTACTTCTGATAATTTGCTACTAGAACCAGAACCATTAAGTATTTCTATTTTAATTTTTGATGTTTCTGTTTTTGTTACTGAGCTTGATGTTGTTTCATCATCACTTGATGATGTATTATCATCTGTTTCAGTTCCTGTTGTACCAGTTGAAGAATCTGTTCCTGTTGATGTTTCTCCTTCACCTGATGTAGTATCATCTGTACTATAGTACAATTCTTGTACTAATTCTTCTGTCTCATCTTCGTCTACTTGGAAGAACCAATATTGTATTCCTTGTGGTGGTCCTACTGATTCTCCTGGTAGATATGCACTTTTTATTTCGTCAACATTTACATTAACTGCATATGGTACATAATCTTTAATCAATGAAATAGATAAATTTGTATCTACATATTCATAAACTAAGTCTATGATTTCTCCTATTTTGAACACATTTTTTGCTTGTATTGTTTGTTTTGCTGTTGCCATTATGAATTCTCTTTGTGTTCTCATTCTACCATAATCATCCCCACCATATTCTTCAGGATATGTTCTATTATCATTATTTTTTCTAAATCTTAGTAATTGTTCTGCTTGGTCTCCATTTAATACTTGTAATCCTGGCTCTAAATTAATATGCAAATCTTGAGTTGGATCGTCATATACCATTCCGCCAGGTACATATGGAACTTCAAATTCAACTCCACCAATAACATCTACTAATTTTATTAATGCTTGATTATCAATTACCATGTAGTATTTTAAATCTAATCCTGTGATTTCATTGATTGCATCTATTGTTTTTTGTGCTCCTCCTCTTTGGTAAAGTGAATTTATTTTATCATTTCCTCCACCTGTTTTGATGTTTGTTCCCACAAATGTGTCTCTTGGAATTGATAATAGTGATGCTTTTTGAGTTTTTGGATCATATGAAGCCACTATTATTGTATCTGTAAGTTTTAGACCATTATCAGTACTTACTCCCATTAATAATACTTGTAATGTATCTAAGTCTTTTAATGTATTTTCATCATGACCAACAAGTGTTGAAAGAAGTCCTTGCATTCCTCCACCATTCTTTTGTGTTCTATATGCAATAAATCCAACTAAAGCTATTAATATTAATAACAATATAATTAGTACTTTTTTTAAAATTCCTGATTTTTTCTTTTTTTTCTTTTCATTTTTATTATTAATCTTTTTTTCTTTATTAGACAATTTATTTCACTCCCAATTTAAAGATACCATTTTACTATAGCAAACTTTATGGAAATTTTCAACATGAATTTAGAATTTTTATAATTTTTTCACAAAAAATTCACATTAAAATAAAATTGATAATAATAAATTGTTATTATAAAAGAATTTTGTTATAAATGAATTTGCTATTGCGTCAGCTAGTCCTGTTGATCCTGTTGTATATACTATGAAGAATGCTATTGCTAGTAAAACATAAATTATTAATAATGCTTTTATAAGACCATATAGTATTCCACCTAATTCGTTGAATTGTTTTAAGATTGGTAATGATGTAATCATGTCTGTTACAAATGTTAGTAATATTAAAACTAATCTAGCTACTATAAATATTGATACCATTGCAATTATATCTATCAATTTTGTTGCTATAACTCCTGATGCTTCTATAACAATTTCATTTTTTGTTTTATTGACTGGATCTTCCACATATTTTTCTATATATTTCATAAATCCATTGTCTTCAGTTTCTTCTGTTGTTTCTTCTTCATTAACAAAGTTTTCTGTAATTGCTGATTTTATTTTTTCGTCTAATTCTGTATTGTTTATTATAATATTTGATACTGGTTTATATAATAAAACTGCTAATATTACTGAAACTAATACTGCAATTAGTCCTACTGCTAATTTTACTAGTCCTTTTTTGTAGCAAATAAACACATTTAGAGCTATAATTGCTACTAATATAATATCTAAAATAATTCCCATTTTAATTACCCCTTTATAAATTTATTATTTGAATTTTATCTCTATATATTACACCTACTAAACTGTCTGTCATTACTATATCATTTATTTCAGTTGATGAGATATATTTTTTTACTAAAAATCCATTTGTACTTATAATGTGTAGTTCACTACCAGTATTTATTGCTATTCTCTTATTAGATGTATGTAATGATTTAACTACACCATTTGTAATATATTGTATTTCTCTTTTATTTTCAGGATTTATAATATTTACATATGTATCTGATGTATATTCCCCTGTTGTTTTTTCCTCTAAAATTGCAATTCTATTATTTAGTTCAATTGTCATAAATGTTGTTTTTCTGTTTTCAAATCCAACTAGTTCCGAACTTTTTTGTTCTTGAAGTACTTCAATTGAATCATTATACATACATATTAATTTTTGTTTTTCTTGATATTCTACATTTATAATTAGTTTTCCTTCAGGAACTTCATATTTATATACGATTGCTTCTGCTGGTTTTGTTTGTGCTAATTCTATTGATACTATTTGAATTGTAGATTTTGTTAATATTCCTGATATATCTACCTCTGCTATTGCTAAGTATTGGCTGTCTTGTGATATACTTACATCTACAACTCTTGATGTTACTAAATTCGTTTTGAAAATTTCTTTTCCTTCTTTATTATATACTGATACAATTGACTTGTAACTATTATTTGATAATACAACAGATACAAATCCACTTCTACTTACATTTATTTGTGATATTGTACCATCTACTTCATTTTCATAAACTTTTTCTTTACCATCTATCAAATAAAACTCTTTTCCGTCTTGTTCGCAAATTGCTAAATATCTTCCTGCTGATGCAAATTTTGCATTGTTTATATTTGTTTCTATTTCTCCTACTTTTGTTCCTACTTTATTATAAAACTCAATTGTTTTTCTTCTAAACAAACATATATATTTATCAAATGCATATACCTGTGGATTTTCATCTCCATCTATTTCGATTTCTCTTGTGTCTTCTTGCAGTATCTCTTTTCCTAATATATGTTTATCACACCAATTTCTAAATTGTATGTTAAAAATATAAACTATTATTAAAACAATTATTGTTATAAGAATTATTAGTAGACTTATAAGTAGAGCGAGTTTTTTGATTTTCTCTTTTCTATGGTTCTCTAGCCCTTTAGCCCAAAAATCCATCATATTTAATATTTTCTCCTTATCTTTTGACTTGCCTTTATTATACCATAATGACTACTTTTTGCAACATTTTTTTGAATAAAGTATGTTTAAAATTTGTATTATTCCTAGATAACCAAAAAACGGATATGCAAAATTAACTAATTTTGAAAAGCCAAAATTTGAGATTAGCAAACTACTTATACACATAATTAGCACAAATTGTGTATAACTTTTTTTGTTTTCTCCCATAATGTTCTGTAAAAATCCTATTCCTACAGATATTGCTGTTGTAAATATTGATGATAGTATTATAAATGCATATAGTGGCTGTAGCTTAGGATAATAATTTCTTATTATATATACAATTGGCATTTCTAATTCTTTTATATCTACATTTAATCTTGTTAATATTAAGAAAATTATGCTAGAAAGCATAAGCATTATAATTCCAGTTATTATTGCAATATATTTAATGCTTTTTTCACTTTTTATATGTTCTCTTAATGAGATTAAAACTGGTATTAATAAAATTAAATTATAACTGCAATATGTTATCGCACTCATTAGCCACATTTTTTTATGTACTGGTATTTGAGTTATATTTATTGGGCTTGTTGATATGGCAATTGTTCCAATTAATATAATTGAAATAATTAGTATTGGTACTATGTAACTACTTACTTTTAATACTCCTTTTACACTTGTGAAAAATATTATTGCACATAATATTGCTAATATTAGACTTCCTATTATTTTATTGATTTTCATTTCTTGTTCGAAATATGCTCCAAATCCTGCTATCATTATATAGAAGCTTATTAACAATAATATGTTTAATACTATATTTATTATTTTGGTGATTTTTTTGTTTTTGATGAATAAACCTAAAAATTCGTTGTATGTTGTTATTTCATTTTGGCAGACCATTTTTAGTGTTTTGTATATTAGTACACTTGTTAATGTACTTGTTACTATTATTCCAATTATTCCTTTTTCTCCATATGCGTAAAAAAATGAATAGATTTCTTGGCCAGATGCAAATCCCGCACCTATTAATGCGCCTATAATTACTAATACAATTGATAAAATTTCTTTCATATCTTAAGTATATGTCAAAAATAGCAAAAGAGAACCGGTCCCAAATGCCAAAATGGCAAAAGAGAACCGGCACCAATTGCCAAAATGGCAAAAGAGAACCGGCACCAAATGTCAATTTGTGTTCATCAACCAATCAATTATATTTTTGTGCATAATACCATTTCGAGAAAAGTCTGTTTTATCCATAGAAAGAACATATTTAGGATAATTATCATTTATTTCATTAAAGGCTCCAAATTCTCTTTCTTCCACTTTTTTATCTGTCAATAAATATGCTACTTGAAAATATATTTTTTCATCTCTATTTGTAGCAATAAAATCAATTTCTCCCGAATTTGTTTTTCCAACATATACATCATATCCTCTTGCTTTTAATTCATTAAAAATAACATTTTCTATGGCAAAACTCTTATTTATTTCAAAATTATTATTTTTTATTTGTGCTATTCCTAAGTCTGTCATGTAATATTTATTTAAAGTTTTTAATATTGCTTTTCCATGAACATCATATCTATATATTTTTTGAATTATTAAAGCTTTGCATAAAGCATCCAGATATGTATATAATGTTTCAGTTGATATCTTTCTTCCTTCACTTTTCAAATAATTTATTGTATTGTTTGCTGAAAATTCTCTACCTGTTATATCTATCAAATATTGAAGTATTAAATTAAATAAAACAGTATCTTTTAAACCTAATCTTTCTACAACATCTCTCAATATTATAGAATCAAATACACTATGTAAATATTCTTTTATATTTGCTTCATCTGTAAATTGAACTCTATTAGGTAATCCTCCCCATTTTAAATAATCCCAAAAACTATCTTCTTTTGCATCCCTTCCTGTTAATTCAATATATTCTTTGAATGTTAATGGATAGATATTAAATAGCACATATCTTCCTGATAATACTGTAGATAATTCGTTGGATAATAATTTACTATTAGAGCCTGTAATAAATATACTTATATTTTCTAAAGATGCTCTTAAAGAATTTACAACTACCTCAAATTTTTCAACATTTTGTATTTCGTCCAAAAAAACATAATATTTTTTATTATCTTGTATTTTTTCTTTGACATATTGGTTTAATTTTTTATAGTCTTTTAATTCTTCATATTCTACAAATTCAAAATTTATATACAATATATGGTCTTCTTGAACTTCTCTATCTTTTATTTCTTCAATAATTTGTTTTAATATTACTGATTTTCCACATCTTCTTATTCCAACAAGAATCTTTACTAAATCACTATCATAAAATCCTCTTATTTTTGATAAATATATTTCTCTTTTTAACATTCTTATCACCTATATATATTATATTCTTTCAAGGACATTTTGTCAAGTTATTTTGTTTAGACAAAATAATTTCTGTTTTGTCGCAAATTATTTTGCTTTGTCGAAATAAAAATACAAAATGTGCCAAAAAAGAACCGGTCCCAAATGCCAAAATGGCAAAAGAGAACCGGCACCAAATGCCAAAATGGCAAAAGAGAACCGGCACCAATTGCTATATTTTTCTTTTTATAATTATAGCTAATACTATTAACATCACTAAAGCCCCTATCATGATTATAACTCTATTATCTATTTCAGAACCTGTTTCTACCGCAATAATCATACTAGATGTTGAATTATTATCATCTTTGTTTGTATCTTCATATCCAGCTGGATTTCCTTCTCCATTCAATATTATCAAGTTGTCTTTTTGTCCAAAGTTATATTCGCCCTTATCCCATCTTAATACTATTTCTATTTCTTTGTACTCTCCTGTTTGGATAGTTTCGTCTTTTATGGCATCTGTTACTAAGGCTCCGTTTCTTTGTTCCCAGCGAATCTTATTATCTTCTTGATGATAACTATATCCTGCTGGAATTATTGCTACTATTTCTCTTGCTGTTCCTTCTACTTCTCCTGTGTTTGTTACTCTGATTTTGTATGTTACTTTCATGTCTGCTGTATCTGTTTGTTTTCTATGGATTTCAACTTTGTATAGTTCGTCTTTTTCTTCTATACTTTGTCCTCCATGGCTTATACCGTTTACCTTTACATTTGATACCCATGTGTCTACTTTTAGGTTAAATACTTGTTTTTCATAATAGAATATTACTGTTGTTTTGTCTTCTACCATAGTTCCTTTATAGTTTTCTGTTTTTTCTATGTAGTTATAATATGGTATTTCTTTTTGTATTGCCTCATATCTGTCTCCTATGTAACCTTCTATTTTTTCACTTTCTTGTATTTCATAATTTGTTCCTTTTTCCAAGTATTTTATTTCTACTTCAGCTTTTCTTTCATAATAGTATTTTACAACAATTTCTTCTTCTATCATCTCTCCTTTACTATTTGAAGGTTTTTCTACTAAGTCATATCCGTCAAAGATTTTTTCTTCTGTTATATATTTGTCTCCTACATGTCCTGCTATTATTTCTTCATCTAGTTTATTTCCTGTTAATTTGTCTATATATACTACTTTTACTTGTGTTTGTTTTATGTAGTAATAGTTTACTACTATTGTTTCTTCTGTCATTGTTCCTTGTGCGTTTTCTGGTAACATAGTTTCTACTATATCATATCCATCAATATCTTTTGATGTTATGCTATATTTGTCTCCTACTGTTCCTGAATGTGTTTCTGTTGCTAATACTTTATTTGTTGTTATATCTATGTGATTTTCTACTACTCCTCCAGCTTGTTTTTTATAGTAGTATATTACTTCTGTTTCTACATTTAAGGTTCCGTCTGTATTTTTTGTTACAGTCATTGTTCCTTTTGCATTTTCTGGTGTTTCTACTAGATTGTATCCTTTTATATCTTTGGCTTTTGTTTCATAACTATCGTTTTCGTGTCCTTCAATGATTTCTTCTTTTGCTAATTCTTTGTTATCTGTTGTATCTTCTGGTGTATTATCTTGTTCTAAGTATTTTACTATTACTCTTGCTTGTTTGATATAGTAATATTTTACCTCTATTAATCCTTGTATCATTTCTCCTTCTGCGTTTTCTGGCAATTTTGTTTCTACTAAATCATATCCTGCAAATTCTTTTGATGATATTTTGTAGTGATCTCCTTCATTTCCTTGATGTTCTTTACTATATAACATTTCTCCAGTAATACTATCTATGTGTTTTTCTATTACACCTTTTGAAATATGTGCATAATAGTATTTTACTAGTTGTTTTCCTGTTTTGTCCATTGTTATATTTGTTTCTTCAGGTTCTTCTACTAATACATATCCTTCAAAGTCTTCTGCATGTGTTTGCACTATGTCTCCAACTTTTCCTGTTTCTATTTTTTGTTTTAGGATTTCTCCTGTTTCTCTATCTATGTGTTGGATTGTTATTTTTGATTTTTGTGCGTAATAGTATATTACTTCTATTGGGTCTTTTGTCATTGTTCCTTTTGTATTTTGTGTTGCTTCTACAAATGTGTAGTTTGTAATATTTTCTTTTTCTGTTGTATATTCTTTTCCTACATATCCATTTATAGTTTTTTCAGGAGCAAGTTCAATGTTTGTTCCTTGTTCTAAGTATTTTACTACTACTTTTGTGTTTTGTGCATAATAGTATATTACTTCTATTGGGTCTTTTGTCATTGTTCCTTTTATATTTTCTGTTGCTTTTATAAATGTATATCCTTCTATTGTTTGTTTTTCTGTTGTATATTTTTCTCCTACATATCCATTTATAACTTTTTCTGGTGCTATTTCATTGTTGTCTTGGTCTAGGTATTTTACTGTTACTGTTGTATTTGGTGAGTAATAGTATATTACTACTATTTCTTCTCTTCCCATTGTTCCTTCAGTATTTTGTGTTGCTTCTACAAATGTGTATCCATTTATAGTTTCTTTTTCTGTTGTATAACTTAGTCCTTCATATCCTAGAATTTCTTTTTGTTCTAATAGCACATTGTTATTTGATATGTCTTCTGGAGTATCATCTTTTTCTAAGTATTTTACTGTTACTTTTGTATTTTTTGCATAATAGTAGATTTTCTCTTGTGGTTTTGATGTAAATGTTCCTGTTTTTTCTGCTGGTTCTTCTATAATTGTATATCCTGTTATTTCTTTTTTGTCTTCTGTTACATCATATGGATCTCCTACTATACCTTCTTTTGTTCTTCTTTCTGATATTTCTTCTCCTGTGTATTTGTCTACATATTTTACTACCACTGTTGATGGGATTTTTGTAATTGTGTTTGTTATTGTTGCTTCTTTTTGGTCAGTTGTTCCTTCTTTGTTTGTTACTGCTCCAACTTCTTTTTCGTAGTTGAACAAGTCATTTGTTAACACTTCTTCTTCATCTACTGTATATACTATTTCTTGTCCGTTTTCATTATATTTTGGTAATCCTGTAAATCTAGCCTTCCAGCCATCTTCTTTTGTTATTACTTGACTACCTACTATCACTCCACCATTTTTTACTTGTATTCTTACTGATACTGGTCTCTTGTTATAGATGTTTCCTTGGTCTTCCCAATTTTTGTTGACATCTATGCTTATTGTGTCTTTTGGTTTTGTGAATGTGTTTGTTATTGTTGTTCCTTCTATTTTACTTGTATAGAATTTTAAATCTCCTGCGTTTTTCTCTTGTTCTTCTACTGTATAAGTTATTATATTATTGTGCTCATCATATTTAGGTAAGTTTGTGAATGTATATGTCCATGTGTTTTCATTTGCTGTATCTGCTGTTGAAGAACTTAATTCATATCTTTGTTTTTCTTCTTTGTTTGCTTTTAATACTATTATTACACTTTCTGGTCTTCTTTGTGCTTGTTCTTCATTGTCTTCCCAGATTTTTGTTACTTCCACATTTACTGTTTCTGTATTTTGTGTGAATGTATTTGTTATTGTAGTTCCTTCTATTTTACTTGTATAGAATTGTAAGTCGTTTTTATTTACTTCTGTTTCGTCTACTGTGTATTGTATTTCTTGTCCGTTTTCATCATATTTATCTACTTGTGTAAATATGAATTTCCATTTATTTGTATCTCCTGTTACTTGTTGTGATTTTACTATTACACTTCCGTTTTTTAGTTGTAGTATGATGCTTTCTGGACGTTTTTCTGATTCATTGTTATTATCATCCCATACTTTTATTACTTCTACATCTTTTGTTTCTGTTGGTTTTGTAAATGTGTTTGTTATTATAAATCCCCTTTGTACATTTCCTGAAATACTTACATTTGAGTAGAATTTATTTGTTCCTTGTTCTTCTACTGTATATTGTATTTCGTTTCCTTGGTTATTGTATTTTGGTAAGTTTGTAAATGTATAACTTGTTTCTGTTTTTGTATCTAGCTCATAGCTATCAACAATTTTTCCATTTTCACCAATAACATTAATTGTGATTTTTTCTGGTCTTCTTTGCATTTGGATATCATTATCTATCCATTTTGTAGTTACTTTTAATTCTATAGTTTCTTCTGGTATTGTAAATTTGTTTGTTATTGTATATCCACTTGTTACATCTCCTGTAACTCCTGTGTTTGTATAGAATTTCAAGTCTCCTGCCTTTACTTCTTTTTCTTCTACTGTATATTGTATTTCTTGACCATTATCATTATATTTTGGTAAGTCACTTATTGTTGTTGACCATTGATTTGTCATTTCTACTGTTTTTACTTCTTGGTCTCCATTTTTTACTACCAACATGATGCTTTCTGGTCTTTTTCCATTGATATTGTTTTCGTCATCCCATACTTTTATTACTGTGATTTCTGTTGTGTCTGTTGGTTTTACGAATGTATTTCTTATTGTTGCTTGTTTGTCTTCTACTTGTACTGTTTTTTCTTCTGCTTTGTAGAATTTTAAGTCTCCTGCATTTACTTCTCTTTCTTCTACTGTGTATTGTATTTCTTTACCATTGTCATCATATTTTGGTAAATCATTTATTGTTTTTGACCATTGATTTGTTGTTCCTTCTACTAGATTGTCTTTTGTTATTTCTGCTGTTTTTACTTCTTGGTCTCCGTTTTTTACTACTAACATGATGTTTTCTGGTCTTCTTTCTGCTTGTACATCATTGTCTTTCCAAATTTTATTTACAATTATTTGTATTGTGTCTGTTGGTCTTGTAAATGTATTTGTTATTACATATCCATCTTTCATATTGCCTGATATATCAACCTTTGAATAGAATTCATTTGTTCCTTGTTCTTCTACTGTGTATTGAATTTCATTTCCTAGGTCATTATATTTCTTTAGTCCTTTAAATGTATATGTAGTTTCTCCCTCTTTTACATTTAGCTCGTAGCTTTGTTCTACTTTTTGGTTTTCTCCTAATACATTTATTTTTACTTTTTCTGGTCTTCTATCTTTTTGGAATTCGTTATCTGACCATTGTTTTGTTACTGTTAGCTCTGTTTTGTCATCTGGTACTACAAATTCATTTGTTATTGTAAATCCGTTTGTCATATCTCCTGTAATACCTTTTTTATTATAGAAGATATTTTCTAAGTCTACTTGATCAACTGTGTATTTTATTTCGTTTCCTAAATTATCATATTTAGGTACACTAAATTCATATGTCCAGTTGTTTCCTGGATTTACTATTCCTGTTTCTTCTAGTTTGTCTCCGTTTTTGATTTGTAGTGTTGCACTTGTTGGACGTTTTTGGGCTTCATTGTTTTTGTCATCCCATTCTATTTTTCCAACGATTGTTATGTTTTCTACAGGTACTTGGAATGTGTTTGTAATTGTCCTTGTTGTTTGGTTTACATCTGTTTTTCGATAGAAATAGCTATTTGTTCCTTCTTCGTCTATTATATATTCTATCTCATCTCCGTTTTCATCATATTTTGGTAGTCCTGTAAATGTATATGCCCATATATTTGTGTTTTCTTTTGTTTCATTTAATGCTGTTATTTCTTGAGTTCTTGTTTCTCCATTTCCTGTTACTTTTAGTGTTATGCTTTCTGGACGTTTTTTAGCTTCATTATTATTGTCTGCCCATTGTTTGTTTACTGTTATATCTATTGTGTCTGTTGGTCTTGTAAATGTGTTTGTTATTACATATCCATCTGTAATGTTTCCTGATATATCAACCTTTGAATAGAATTTGTTTGTTCCTTGTTCTTCTACTGTATATTGTATTTCATTTCCTAGGTCATTATATTTTTTTAGTCCTTCAAATGTATATGTAGTTTCTCCACCTTTTACATTTAGGTCATAACTTTGTTCTATATTTTGGTTTTCTCCTAATACATTTATTTTTATTGTTTCTGGTCTTTTGTCTTCTTGGAATTCGTTGTCTGACCATTGTTTTGTTACTGTTAGCTCTATTTTGTCATTTGGTACTGCAAATTTGTTTGTTATTGTAAATCCATTTGTCATATCTCCTGTGATATTTTTATTGTAGAAGATATTTTCTAGGTCTACTTGGTCAATTGTGTATTTTATTTCGTTTCCTAAATTATCATATTTAGGTACACTAAATTCATATGTCCAGTTATTTTTTGCATTTACTATTCCTGTTCCGGCTAGATTGTCTCCGTTTTTGATTTGTAGTGTTGCACTTGTTGGACGTTTTTGGGCTTTGTTGTTATTGTCATCCCATTCTATTTTTCCAACTACTGTTATGTTTTCTACAGGTACTTGGAATGTGTTTGTAATTGTTCTTGTTGTTTGGTTTACATCTGTTTTTTGATAGAAATTGCTGTTTATTCCTTCTTCATCTATTATGTATTCTATCTCATTACCGTTTTCATCATATTTTGGTAATCCTGTAAATGTATATTTCCACATATCTAATGCTGTGATTTCTTGTGTTCTTGTTTCTCCATTTCCTGTTACTTTTAGTGTTATGCTTTCTGGACGTTTTTTAGCTTCATTATTATTGTCTGCCCATTCTTTATTTACTGTTATATCTATTGTGTCTGTTGGTCTTGTAAATGTATTTGTTATTACATATCCATCTGTCATGTTTCCTGTAATACTTGTATTTGAATAGAATTTGTTTGTTTCTAGTTCTTCTACTGTATAGTTTATTTCATTTGCATCACTATCATATTTTGGTAAGTTTGTAAATGTATAGCTCCAGTTTTCTAATTCATTTAGTTTTTGTCTTCCAACTTCTGTTTCTCCATTTTTGATTATTACTGTTACTTCTGTTGGTCTCTTGTTTTGTTGTTCTGCTGTGTCTATCCATTCTTTTCTTACATCTACTGTTATTTTTTCATCTGGTACTACAAATTTATTTGTTATTGTTTTTTGTTCTTGATTTATTATTACACTTGAACTTGGGTAGAATTTAGTTCCTAGGTCTTTTTCTCCTATTTCATATTCTACTATTTCTCCTTGTTCGTTGTATTTTGGTACTTCAAATGTGTAATTCCATCCATCATTTGTTGTTCTGTTTCCTGATATCATTTGTTCTGATACTACTGTTCCTGTTCTCTTGTCTTTTATTTGTAATACTGCATTTTCTGGTCTATGTCCTTTTATGTTGTTATTATCTTCCCATAAGATTGTTACTGGTATTTGTACACTTTCTGTTGGTATTGCAAATGTGTTTGTTACTGTTTTGCTTTCTTGGTCTATTCCTGTTTTAGTATAGAATTCACTTGCTATTGGTCTTTCGTCTAATGTATATGTAATCTCGTCACCATTTACATTGTATTTTGGTAAGTTTCCTATTTTTCCTGTCCATATTGTTTCGTTATTTTCATTTTTGTTGCTTTCTGTTAATGTAACTTCATATTCTTGGTTATTTCCTGTTAAGAATAATGTTACATTTGTTGGTCTTCTTCCTAATTCATTGTTGTTGTCTGTCCATTTTTTGTTTACTTCTATTTCTATTTTGTCTTCTGGCACTACAAATCTATTTGTTACTGTTTTGTTATGTTGATTTATTGTTGTGTTTGCTTCTGTATAGAATATGTTTTTTAAGTTTTCTTCACTTAATTCATAATCTATTAGATTTGCATTTTCATCATATTTCTTTAAGTTTTCTATTGTTCCTTTCCAGATGTTTTCTTCTGTTAGGCTTTCTCCTATTTTGTTTGCACTTGTAAGGGTTATTTCTTGTGGTGCAACTACTTCTTCTCCTTCAGCATTTTTTCCTGTTAATACTAATGTTGTGCTTTGAGGTCTTTTTCCTGCTCTGTTGTTGTTGTCATTCCATATTTTTGTTACTTCTATATTTATTGTGTCTGTTGGTACTTCAAATGTATTTGTTATTTTAAATTCAATAGAATCGTTATTTGAAATTGTGTTTTCCACAGTTTCTACCTTACTTGTGTAAAAGTCTGGCACTATTTCTTCTACTTTATAGTTTATTTCATTGTTGTTTTCATCATATTTTGGAATGTTTGTGAATGTATATTGCCATTCATTTATGTTTGAACCTTTGTTGTCTGTTCCATTTATTGTTTGTCTAGTTACTTCTACATATGTGTCTCCGATTTCTCTTTTTAATATGATTGTTAAACTTGTTGGTCTTTTTCCTGCTTTATTTTGATTATCATCCCATACTTTTGTTACTGGTATTTCTATTTTTTGAGTGTTTTGTGTGAATGTGTTTGTTATTTGCATTCCGTTTATTGTTTTATTATATGATTCTAAGCTTCCTTGAGCTTCTTTTTCGTCTATTGTATATTCTATTTTGTCTACATTATCATCATATATTTCTACATCTTCTATTGTTCCTCTCCATACTTCTGCTGTTGAACTTATTCCTTCTATTTGTGCTTTTTCTTCGTCTGTTATTTTGTTGCCTGATGTTAATGTTATTTCTTTTACTACTTCTACTCCGTTTTTTAGTTCAACTTTAATAGAGGTTGGTCTTTTTTGTGCACTATTTCCATTATCTTCCCATACCTTTGTTATTTCTATATCTTGTTTGTTATATGCATAATAGTATGTTACTTCTGTTGTTTCTGCTTCTAATGTTCCTTCTGTGTTTCCGCTGTTTCTTAATATTACATAGTCTTCTACTTCTTCTGCATATGTATTATAACTATCTCCTATTTTGTATTTATATGTTTCTCCTTCTTTTTCATATGTTGTTATTTCTTTTGATGCTACTAATTCTGTATTGTCTTCGTCTGTATCTGG
>ERZ1643251.1876-NODE-1876-length-22655-cov-6.043496_pt1 | contig 22655 bp, 16 predicted proteins | sample MGYA00579261_ERZ1643251 | MGnify/ENA primary metagenome ERZ1643251 (study PRJEB29033, sample SAMEA4952267) | chicken gut metagenome | biome: Broiler Chicken; feature: Gastrointestinal Tract; material: Caecum | place: Ireland | collected 2018 | study: Broiler... | reverse complement strand
CCCCAGACCCCCTCCGCGAAAACTTTAATAATTTGGGTCAAGGCGTGGATTATTATGACTGCGCAAAGATTATATTACTGCTTGTCGTTAGATACCACAGAGGCGCGCCGCCTAATGGGACCCTGCTTCCCAACCGGCGGCTGGTTTCTACGTGGTCGTTTGAATCTTATATTGTTTGTTCAGTTGATTGCGTTATTACATTGTTATAATTCTTATCGAACTTGCGTTAATTTATGATGTAAATCAAGTATTGAATAATGTGAAATCAAGCAATAATGTAGAAAAATTGCCGCAGGGAATTTTTCTACCTCAACTCCTCACTCCTAACTCCTCATTCCTAACTAAAAAAGCCGCCCGTCCTCGTAAAAACAAGGACGAAGCGGCATAATTCCATTAGCGAAAAATGCGTACCCCGCGGTACCACCTGTGTTCACAGCCCATTTACGGGCGATGCACTCTGACCGAATAACGCCGGTATACGTCGTCGGCTACTTACGAATATTCGCACGTGCTGGCAAATATCAGCGGACAGGCGACCCTGCCATCCCGCCACGCATCATGTTGACCGACGCTGCTCCGAGGCGAAACGCGTTCCCACGCACATAACAAAACCGCTTTCAGCCGGTGACGGTTCTCTCTGTCTGAAAGTGCCGCGGGTGCAGACCTCATCATAGCATTTGATTATTTCACAATAATAATGATAGCACATCTTCGTCGAATATGCAACAGAAAATGTGTAAATTTTATATGAACTCTCCTTTGGTTCGCATTATCGGCATATATTGCCATCAGCGGCGCCGACCGCCCTGCCTGCGCGCCTGACTCGACATATACGCAAGGATGATCGATACACCGATATACCCGCCGATGATTATCGAAATAATTATCACTACCGTCCGGAACTGCGGCGTCTCGACTAACTGCCGCATTAGGTCGAATATGTACAGTATATTGCTTCGGTTCACACTGCTTTTCGTAATCAGCTCGTAGCTGCCAAGACTCTCGCCCTTATAGGTCGCGGTCAGTGTGCCGCCGACCTCTCCCTCGTCGACCGGCGCGGTGAACGAGTCTACCGTCAGCTGCCAGCTGATCTGCACGTCGTTCGACAGGTCGACGTCGACCGGCAGATAAAGCTCGATATCAGACGATGGGAACAGGGTCACATAATCGACTTTGCTCGCGAGCTTGACCGGCACTTCGCAAATCATACTCGACGTCGTCAGCACCTTCACGTAGCCATACGCGTAAAGTGCCCAATTTATAAGGTCGGCTGCCTCGGTGTAGGAGTAGATATAATTTTCGTCGGCTCTCGCGCCCATTACAATGATTATGTAAGTCAGTCCGTCGCGCGACGCCGACGTCGCGATGCAGTATCCGCCCTCCGCGGTGTAGCCGGCGTTAAGTCCGCGCGGCACACTCCAGCGGTAGATATACTCCATGTTCGACGAATAGTAGTAGTTTTTGTTGAAAATTATCCGCTGCGGCTGCTTGTTTGTAGCTTCGAGCGTGTATTTTTCGACAGTCGACATTTCGATTATCAGCTCGTTTTTAGCGGCTTCGGCTGCAATCAACGCAGTGTCGGCCGCGGTCGTCACCATCGCGGGGTGGTGCATACCCGTCGGGTTCGTGTAGTTCGTGTTGGTAGCGCCGAGCTCCCTCGCCTTTTGGTTCATCATCACGACGAAGCCCTCGATGCTTCCTGCGATCTCGACTGCCAGCACATTCGCCGCGTCGTTAGCGCAGCCGCAGATCAGCGCGTATAGCAGCTGTTCGGCGGTCAATACCTCGTCGCGCTTTATCGCGATGTTGTTGCCCGATGTCGCGCCGAGAGCCTCGGACGTCGCGGTGATTTCGTGGTCAAGGTCTTCGCCGAACGCCTCGAGGGCAAGTATCGCGGTCATCAGCTTGACCGTAGACGCCGGATAGATCTGCTCGTCCTTGTTTTTGTCAAAGATATAGCGGTCGTTCTCGATGTTGTAGACACAAGCGGCGTTCGCGTGGTCGACGGTTGGCATGGGGTTGGAGTCCTCGTCCGACTCATCCGAGGTGTCAGCGGGTTCGGTCGCGTCGGATATGTCGACCGAGCCTGACGCGCCATTGTCGCCGGCAGCGGTGCTGTCAGTTGCGGCAGTACTGTCAGTTGCGGCGGTACTGTCAGTTCCAGCGGTACTGTCAGTTCCAGCGGTACTTACCGCGCCGGTATCGACATCGGCAGCGCGCACATATACGCCCGACGCCAGCATAACCGCCGTCATTGAAAGAGCGAGTATGAGCGAGAATATACGCTCGAATAGGGTAATTCTATATTTCATCTTATGGGATTCATTCCTTATGGGATCACTTCTTCGAAAAATAATCGATTGCCGACGCGATATCGCGCTTTATCTGCGCTCTAAGCTCGTCGACCGACGGGAATTTGATCTCGTCGCGTATTCGCTTGTAGAACGAAACCTTGATGTTCTTGCCGTACAGCCAGCCGTTGTAGTTGATGATATGTGTCTCGCAGTTGATGTGCGCATAATCATGGTCGACGGTCGGTCGCACACCGACATTCGCGACTCCGAGGAAGATGTCGTCGGCGATCTCGACCGTGCAGGCATAGATGCCGTTTTTCGGGATCACGTGCCCCTCGGGAAATTCCTGATTTATCGTCGGGATGCCGATTGTGCGTCCGAGCTGCTTGCCGTGTACGACCGGAAAGTCGATAAAGAAAGGGCGGGTCAAAAGCTCCGCCGCTTGCTCCATTTCGCCTGCGGATATGAGCAGTCTGATCGCGCTCGAGCTGACCAGATGACCGGCGCGGTAGACCGGAGGCACCACGATACAATTCTCACTGCCCATCAGCTCGCACAGCGTGTCGCAGTCTCCGAGTCCGCCCTTGCCGAAGCGGAAATTAAAGCCGCAGACCGCGAGCTTGGTGTTACAGTCGACCCGCAGCAGCTGATTCACAAAATAATCGGGCATATAGTCCCTGACACGCGAAAAATCCTCGAGCAGCGCATAATCTACGCCGAGCGAGGCTATGAGTCCGAGCTTTTCTTTGAGGGTTGTTATCACGCGCGTTCCCGTCTTTCCGGGCAATTGTGACGCGTCGTCGTGGAAGGTCCAGACGGCTGAGCAAAGCCCCCGCTCGCGCGCGGCACTGACGGCGCGCGTGATTAGCGCGACGTGACCGGCGTGTATTCCGTCAAAGCTGCCGAGCGCGACCGCGAAGCCGCGGTCGCTCTCGGGTGAAAGAGGAGAGACCGCCCTCTCCTCCCTTTTCATTGTCGAAAGATTATATATTTCCATTATCGGGATATTCTGCCGCCCGATCAGAGTCCGAGATAATTTCTCACAAGCGCGTTGAGAAGCTCGTCACGGTCGATGCGGCGGATAAGGCTGCGTGCGTTCTTATAGTTTGTAATATATGTCGGGTCTTCGGAGAGGATATATCCCACGATCTGATTTATCGGGTTGTATCCCTTTTCACGCAAAGCTTCGTAAATCGCGGAGAGTATGCGCTTCATTTCATTTTCCTTTTCGTCGTGGACGGTAAAGGTTATGGTCTTCGATTTGTCGAAGCCCTGTTCTTCCTTGTCTTGCGTCTGCATCGGCATCTTATTCAGTCCTTTCGTAAATACTGTTGCCCCGAGCCGTTTTCACAATCGAGCGGCGGCTCACTGTCATGAATATATGATACACCATCCGGCGGAATTTTGCAAGAGGATATTTGTAAATGTAATGATAATGTAATATTCCGCCGGAAAACGTTTATCGGTGAGGATACCCGCCGCGGTTCTTATCATTGGATGCTTGAGCCTTCTTGCCGGAAAACGCTTGAGATTTCTTGTCAGCGCGTCCGTCCTTTGTAATAGGTCTGCCGCTGTCTTTTTTGTGACCGCGATTCCGCGAGCGGTCAGACGCTTCCCTGTTCACGTGCCATGACGGCTGATTTTTGCCGGAGCGCGATTTTGCGTCCTTGTTCGACTTCGCGTCTCTCTGCGGTCTGCTGCCGCCGTTACCCGAGCGCGGCTTCACAAGGCAGTCGGGACCATAGCCGATGAGGTCGGTGCGGTGGCACAGCTCGAGCGCGCGGCGCACAAGCTCAGCGTTCTCCGGACGGCTGTATTGCAGCAGCGCGCGCTGCATACGCTTTTCCTCGTAGTCGTGCGCGCAGTAGACCGGCTTCATCGTCAGCGGGTCGATTCCGGTGTAATACATCACGGTTGACGCCGTGCCGGGAGTCGGGTAGAAGTCCTGCACCTGCTCGGGCGAGTAGCCCCATTTTTTGAGATATAACGCCAGCTCGACCGCGTCACAAAGCCGGCTGCCCGGGTGGCTCGACATCAGGTAGGGGACGAGGTACTGCTCCTTGCCGATGCTCTTTGTAAGCTCAAAGAAACGATGCTTGAACCGCTCGAACACCTCGATCGGCGGCTTGCCCATTTCGCATAACACCGCGTTCGAGCAGTGCTCGGGCGCGACCTTTAATTGACCGCTGACATGGTCGCGCACCAGCTTCTTGAAGAAACTCTCGTCCTTGTCGGCAAGCATATAGTCAAAGCGTATGCCCGAACGAATGAACACCTTTTTCACCTTAGGCAGGCTCTCGACGCGTCGGAGCAGCTCGATGTATTCCGAATGGTCGGCGATAAGATTCGGGCAGGGCTTCGGCGCGAGACATTTCCGGTTTGCGCAGACGCCCTGCGTCTTTTGCTTCTCGCAGGCGGGATAGCGGAAGTTCGCGGTCGGACCGCCGATGTCGTTTATATAGCCCTTGAAGTTCGGCGACTCGGTGATGAGCTTCGCCTCATTGACAACCGACTCGATCGAGCGCGAGCGCACGGTTCTGCCCTGATGAAAGGCCAGTGCGCAGAAATTGCAGCCGCCGAAACAGCCGCGGTTGTGCGTTATCGACATCTCGACCTCGGCTATAGCCGGAACTCCGCCGACGCTGTCATAGCTCGGATGCGGACGACGGGTGTATGGGAGCGCGTAGACCGCGTCGAGCTCGTCGCGCTCGAGCGGCGGCATCGGCGGGTTCTGCACGAGCATTTTATTGTCATAGTATTCGACGAGCGCCTTGCCGGTTACAGCGTCAGTGTTCTTATACTGTACACCGAACGCCTCGGCGTAGAGCCTGCGGTCGGCTTTCAGATCGTCGTAATCCCATTCGCCGCCGACGTCGAAATGCGGCTTGTCGTCACGGCTCGTCAGATATACCGTGCCGCGCACGTCGTGTATCTTCTTTATCGGCACACCGCGGTCGAGCAGCTCGGCGACGCGGCGCAGGATATTCTCGCCCATGCCGTAGGTTAAAAGGTCTGCGCGCGAGTCGACCAGTATGCTGCGGCGCACCTTGTCGTCCCAGTAGTCATAGTGCGCGAGCCGGCGCAGCGAGGCTTCGAGTCCGCCGAGGATTATCGGCACATCGCCGTAGGCTTCACGTATGCGGTTGCAGTAGACGATAGTCGCGCGGTCGGGGCGCAGTCCCATCCTGCCTCCGGGCGAGTAGTAATCGTACGAGCGGCGTTTTTTCGATACGGTGTAGTGCGCGACCATCGAGTCGATATTTCCGGCGGTGACGAGAAAGCCGAGACGCGGGCGTCCGTATTCGCGGAAGGCATCGCAGGATTTGTAGTCGGGCTGCGACAATATCGCGACACGGAAGCCCTCGGCTTCAAGGACACGCGAAATTATCGCGACGCCGAAGCTCGGGTGGTCGACATACGCGTCGCCGGTGACATAGACGAAATCGGGGCGGTCCCACCCACGCGCGTCAGCTTCGGCGCACGAGAGCGGCAGAAATTCAGTGTACATAGTTATTATATCCATGACTTTGCCAAAGCAAAGTTTACCTTTCACTTGTCAATATTCGGACGTCTTTGCACAGCAAAGTCAAAGGGTCGTTTTACGTTGGATTTATCATTATTGTTATGATATCCTACAATAAATGATACCATACGCGCCGCCGAAAGTCAATAAAGAGTGCTGAACAATGTGAAAATTTTTATAAAGGAACGCCCTGTTCAAGCCAAAGTATTGAACAGGGCGTAACATTCAATTATATTCACGGTCATACGAATTGATTATCACTCGCGAATAGTCGCGCAGGTCGGTATAGATCAGCTCGTCGCGGATATCGTAAAGCACGCCGTCCACACGCACAAAATAGGTTCGCACGCCGTCCTTCATTATCCGGTAGGTTCCCGATTCGCCGCGCAGGTAATATCCGGTGTCAATATCATTTTTTGACCAACCTACAATTTCCGCCGTATGCTTTGTTCCGTCTTTCAGGACTATTGTATACAGAATGTACGCGTTTCCGTAATATCCCAAATTCTGATCCTCATGCGGGAAAAATACGCGCATATTTCTCAGATTGTCAAGAATAGAGTCATAATACAGTTCCGGAATTTCATAATCGATTATTTCAAACCAGTTTTCCATAGAAGAACCGCTGTTATATGTAAATAACAGAGTTTCAATCGCATCGTCGTTTATCGAGCCAAACGGCTTATAACCAACGTGGTCATAGATAAGATATCCGGCAAACGCCGCCAAAGCCAGCGCGGCAACAATGCAGCAAAGAACAAGGAGACGCTTGATTATGGTCTTTGGCTTCATAATACAACCTCCAGAATCGATTGAATTTCCGCAATCATTCTTTTCATGTACAATAAGCAATTCTAATGATTGTAATCAAATTATACCATTATTCAGCCAATATGTCAATAGTTTTTTGCAATTTGCCGCACTTTTTACTCCAATAGTAAAACACACGGCAGAATATCTGTCGTGTGACAAATATCCGCCGTGTGTTAGTTTATCTATACAAGGAGAAATCAGGTTATCAGAAATCGACTTCCGTGTCGTAGTAGCAGCACTTGAGCAGCTTTTCCATCTCTTCCTGGCTCGGCTGACGCGGGTTCGAGCCGGTGCAGGCATCGCCGATTGCGTTCTTCGCGATTTCGGGCAGTCTCTCGAGGAATACATTCTCGGGAACGAAGCCGTTCTCGCAGGGATAGCTGTCCGCGCCGTAGTTCTTGATGCAGTGCGGGATGTTGAGCTCGTCGTTCATTTTGCGCAGGTAGGCAATCAGAGAAGCGACCTTGTCGTCGTCGCTTGCCGACTTGTCGCAGATCTCCATGCGGTCGACTATGTACGCGTAACGCTTCTTCGCGGTCTCGTCCTTGGCGTTGAACGCGATTACCTTCGGCAGGTACATAGCGTTTGCCGCGCCGTGAATGATGTGTGCGCCGTAGTCGGCGAACGCAGCGCCGGTCTTGTGAGCCATCGAGTGAACGATACCGAGCAGAGCGTTCGAGAACGCCATTCCGGCAAGGCACTGTGCGTTGTGCATTCTGTCACGAGCGTCCATGTCGCCGTTGTAGGACTTGACAAGGTCGTGCTCGATCATTTCAATAGCGTGCAGCGCGAGCGGGTCGGTGTAGTCGCAGTTAGCGGTCGATACATACGCCTCAATCGCGTGAGTCATAGCGTCCATACCGGTGTGAGCGACCAGCTTCTTCGGCATCGTGTGAGCGAGCTCAGGGTCAACGATAGCGACATCAGGAGTGATCTCAAAATCGGCGATCGGGTACTTGATGCCCTTGGAATAGTCGGTGATGATCGAGAACGCGGTGACCTCGGTTGCGGTGCCGGAAGTTGACGAGATCGCACAGAAATGAGCCTTGCGGCGCAGGGTCGGGATTCCGAATACCTTGCACATATCCTCAAAGGTTACTTCCGGATATTCATACTTGATCCACATAGCCTTTGCGGCGTCGATAGGTGAGCCGCCGCCGATTGCGACAATCCAGTCGGGCTGAAACTTCATCATGGCTTCAGCGCCGCGCATAACCGTTTCAACAGAGGGGTCGGGCTCGATGCCTTCGAAAAGCTCGACCTCCATGCCTGCTTCCTTTAGGTAGGAAACGACCTTGTCAAGGAAGCCGAAACGCTTCATGCTTCCGCCGCCGGTGCAGACCATAGCGCGCTTACCGGTGAAGCTCTTGAGTGCTTCGAGCGCGTCCTTGCCATGATAAATATCTCTCGGGAGAGTGAATCTTGCCATATGTATTACTTCCTTTCAGCCGCGGAACAAATAAAAATTCCGCGATATTCAATCCTATATTTGTGTCAGCCGATATTATTTCATCGGTTTCTTCACTTCTGTTAAAATTATAACACAAATCAGACTGATTGTCAATTATCAATTCGGCATATGCGTTATATACGAATTGATATCAGCATTGACAGAATATTGCGGAATTATTATAAATATTAACGCAGTTTCAATAAATAGATCGCGAAAAGGTGTAGAAAGCCAGCGTCCGCGACGGGCAAATATCTATGGTCAGTTTAACGTATACGTCAGAGTCTGCCGAAGAAATCGTCGTACCCGAACCTGCGCAGCAGCTCGCATTCGCCGTCCTCGTGCTCGACATAAATGTCGGGCAGCGGCATACCGTTGAACGTGTTCGTCTTGACCATCGTGTATATCGCCATGTCGCCGAAGGTCAGGCGGTCGCCCTCGCGCAGCTCGTGCTCGAAGCTGTAGTCGCCGATGATGTCGCCGGCGAGACAGGTCTGCGAGCCGAGCCTGTAGGTGTATTTGTACTCGCCCGGCTCGCCCGAACCGGCGAGCGGCGGACGGTAGGGCATCTCGAGCACATCCGGCATATGGCAGGCCGCCGAAGTGTCGAGTATCGCGTACGGCAGCGGTTTGCGGTCGGACGGCGACACATCAAGCACGCTCGTAATCAGCACTCCCGCGTTCAGCGCGACCGCCTCGCCCGGCTCAAGGTATACGTCAAGCCCGTATTTGTCGCGTATGCGCAGTATGCAGCTCTCCAAGCGCATGAGGTCGTAGCCCTCGCGCGTGATATGGTGCCCGCCGCCGAAGTTTATCCATTTGAGCGAACCGAACAGATATCCGAACTTCTCCTCGACCACGTCGAGCGTCTCCTCGAGCGAATCGCTGTCCTGCTCGCAGAGGGTGTGAAAGTGAATTCCGTCGAGCATAGCTGTCAGTTTGCTGTCAGCTGACCGCAGCTCGTCCGCGATGACGCCGAGCCGGCTGCCCGGCGCGCAGGGGTCGTATATCTCATGTCCGACCTGTGTCGAATGCTCAGGGTTCACACGCAGCCCGACGCTCAAGCCGGCAGCCTTTGCCCTCGCTCCGAATTTCTGCAATTGGCGCAGACTGTTGAACACGATGTGGTCGGCCAAGCCGAGCAGCTCGTCAAACTCACCGTCGCGGAACGCCGCTGAAAAGACATGACATTCGCCCGGGAACTTCTCATGCCCGAGTCTCGCCTCATATAATCCGCTCGCCTCGCTGCCGTCGAGATACTCGGCGAGCAGCGGGTAGAGCTCCCAATTCGAGAAGCACTTCTGCGCGAGCAGGATTTTGCAGCCGGTATTCCGCCGCAGCTCGGCTAAAATCCGCCCGTTGCGGCGGAGCTTGGCTTCCTCTATGACAAAGCAGGGAGTTCGCAGCTCGTCGCGTCTCATCAGTCTATCATAAGCGGCTCGAAGCTCTCCTTATACGGCAGACCGTACTTCGACAGTGCTTCAAGGTAGGGATCGGGATCGAATTCTTCGACCGTGTATACGCCCGGCTTGTTCCATTTGCCAGTCAGCATCATCAGCGCGCCGCACATCGCCGGTACGCCGGTCGTGTACGCGACTGCCTGCGAGCCTACCTCGCGGTAGCACTCCTGGTGGTCGCAGATGTTGTAGATATAGTAATCCTTAGGCTTGCCGTCCTTTTTGCCGCTGAATATGCAGCCGATGTTCGTCTTGCCGTGAGTGCGCGGACCGAGCGTCGACGGGTCGGGCAGCAGAGCTTTCAGGAACTGGATCGGCACAATCTCAACGCCGTTGTAGTCAATCGGAGTCGTCGACAGCATACCGACGTCCTCAAGGCAGCGCATATGGTCGAGGTAGCTCTGACCGAACGTCATGAAGAAACGCAGGCGCTTAACACCCGGGATGTTGACCGCGAGCGACTCGAGCTCCTCATGGTGCAATAGGTACATATCCTTTTTGCCGACGCCGTCGAACACGTACTCGCGCTTGATGCTCATCGCCGGAATCTCGACCCACTTGCCGTTCTCGATGTAGCTGCCCGGCGCGCTGACCTCGCGCAGGTTTATCTCGGGGTTGAAGTTGGTCGCGAACGGATATCCGTGGTCGCCGCCGTTGCAGTCGAGAATGTCGATAGTATCGATTGTGTCGAAATGGTGCTTCTTCGCGTACGCGCAGTATGCCTGCGTGACGCCCGGGTCGAAGCCGCTGCCGAGCAGAGCACAGAGTCCGGCTTTCTCGAAGCGCTCGCGGTATGCCCACTGCCACGAATAGTCGAAGTAGGCCGAGAAGCCTTTCTCACGGCAGCGCTTTTCATATACTGTTCTCCACGCGGGGTCGTCGGTGTCCTCCGGCTCGTAGTTCGCGGTGTCCATGTAGTTGACTCCGCACTCGAGGCAGGCGTCCATGATGGTGAGGTCCTGATAGGGCAGCGCGATATTCATGACCAGCTCGGGCTTGTAATCCTTGATGAGACGCACAACGTCCGATGTTATCGACGCGTCGACCTTCGCGGTCGTGATTATTGTTTTCGTGTTCGGACGCAGCTTCTCTGCGAGCGCCTCGCAGTTTTCGCGGTGACGGCTCGCGATGCAGATTTCCGAAAACACCTCGGGCAAAGCGCAGCACTTGTGTATAGCCACGCTCGCGACCGCGCCGCAGCCAATGATGAGTACTCTTGACATTATATTATCCTCCTGTAGAAATTTCTGGATTATTTTAATTTGAAATTATGATTAATAACTTGAACGATGTACCGGCAATCAATATTCCCTCTCACGCAGCGGTACAGACAGTGACAGAGCACCGATCACAGCGCGAGCAGCACCTCGCGAAGCAGCTTGCAGGCGAGCGCGGTCGACCGTCCCGAGCTGTCGAGACTCGGCGCGAGCTCGACCAGATCCGCGCCGACCACATTCAGCCGCGACATAATCATTATAAGCGAATCAAGCAGCGCAAGAAAGCTGATTCCGCCGGCTTCGGGCGTACCCGTTCCCGGGAACTCGGACGGGTCAAGCACATCGAGGTCGACCGTGACATAGACCGGGACATTCCGTCCGGCAAGCAGCGTTGTCATCTCGTCGAGCGCGGCGCGAACCTCGCCGAAGCCGCCGAGCGTCAGTGGGTGCATATCGGTGTGAGCCGCCGCGAACTCAAATTCGCTCCTCTCGCCGCTACGTATGCCGAACTGGTGTATCCTGCCGTCGCCGACAAGGTCGTGTATTCTCCTCAGCACGCAGGCGTGCGACAGCTTCGCGCCGAGGTAATCGTCGCGCAGGTCGGCGTGCGCGTCGAAGTGTATCACGTGCAGGTCGAGATACTGCTTGTACAGCCGCTCGACCGGCGGCAGCGTGACCAGATGCTCGCCGCCGAGCAGCAGCGGGATTTTTCCATTCGACACTATCTCGTCCGCCCTCTCGCCGATCACAGCCAGAGCGGCGGCGGTATCGCCGAAGCAGAGCTCGAGGTCGCCGCTGTCAAATACGTTTATATCGGTGAGGTCGCGCTTCTGGTAGGGCGAGTAGGTCTCGATCCCGTAGCTCTCATGGCGTATCGCCGACGGACCGAAGCGCGCGCCCGGGCGGTAGCTCGTGGTCGAGTCGAACGGCGCGCCGTACAAAACAATTTTCGCCTCGTCAAATTCGGCGGTGCAGCCGATAAAGGTTTCAATATTGTGGTTCAGCATAATTCCTCCACGCAAAACTGTCAGTAATAAAATACCGATAAACGAGCCGCCGTCACTCGACGCGCAGCAGCATTTCCTCTAAAAACGCCGGCAGATAGAAGCAGCCTATGTGAAGCTTCGTAGTATAGTATTTTGTTTTTAGCTTCAGCGCTCCCCACCTTGCGGCGTCGAAATCGTCCACCGGATGATACCTCTTGCTCGCAAAGCCGAACAGCCAGTATCCGGCGGCGTAGCTCGGGATGTGCGCCTGATAGGTGCGCGCGATCGGGAAGGTGCTGGCGATGCGCCGGTGGCTGCGCTGCATCGCGACCGCGTCCTCGTGGTAGAACGGACTTCCCTGCTGATTGACCATGATTCCGTCGTCCTTCAGCGCCTTGTAGCAGCTGCCGTAAAACTCCTTGGTGAACAGTCCCTCGGACGGTCCGAACGGGTCGGGGCTGTCGATTATAATGATGTCGTATTCGCTCTCGTGGCGGCGCAGGAACTTCAGTCCGTTCTCGTAGTGGATATGCACGCGCGGATTGTCGAGCTGGCAGGCGTTGTTCGGCAGATACTTCTTGCAGACCTCGACTACCATCGGGTCCATCTCGACAAGGTCTATCGACTCGACCGAGTCATATCTCGTCAGCTCCTTGACGACTCCGCCGTCGCCGACGCCGATAACTAGTATATTCTTCGGATTCGGATGAACCGCCATCGGCACGTGCGTTATCATCTCGTCGTATACGAACTCGTCGCGCTCGGTCAGCATTATATCGCCGTCGAGCACGAGCACACGCCCGAACTCCATGCTGTCAAACACATCTATACGCTGATATTCACTCTCCGCCGAAAACAACTGCTGCTCGACTCTGAGACTGAATTTTACATTTTCCGTATGATTTTCACTGAACCATAAATCCATTCCGATAATTTCCTTTCATATCAATGTGTCATGACATTGAGTTCAATGTACCAATACATTGAGCCGCGATATCGTCTCGTCCTGCGGACCGGTCATGCTGCAGCCCTTATCCTTTGCGTAGTTGATGTATTCGATGACCTTGTCGGTTATGACCTCGCCCGGCGCGAGCACCGGGATTCCGGGCGGGTAGCACATGACGAACTCGCTCGAGACGCGTCCGCGCGTCTCCTCGAGCGGCAGACTCTCCTTTTCGGCGTAGAACGCCTGCTGCGGGCTCATCACGACCTGCGGCTCGATGTATTCCTGCGACAGAAGTCCGACCTTGTCCCGCTCGAAGCGGCGGCGGATCTCGGCGAGCGCGCTTATCAGCCGCTCAAGCTCGGGCATACGGTCGCCCATCGAGATATACGCGAGGATGTTTCCGATGTCGCCGAACTCGATCTGTATATCGTACTCGTCGCGCAGCAGGTCGTAGACCTCGATTCCGGCAAGCCCGACGTCGAGCGTGTGGACCGACAGCTTGGTCGTGTCGAACGCGTACACCGAGTTGCCGTTGATAAGCTCGTCGCCGAACGCGTAGAAGCCGCCGACGAAGTTTATCTCCTCTCTCGCGTAGCGCGCGAGGTCGGCGACATGGGCGAACACCTGCTGACCGCGCAGCGCGAGGTTGCGTCGGCTGATGTCGAGCGAGCTCATCAGAAGATAGCTGCCCGACGTCGTCTGCGTTAAGTTGATTATCTGCCGTACATAACCCGGGTCGATGCCCTCACCGAGCAGCAGCAGACTCGACTGGGTCAGCGAGCCGCCGCTCTTGTGCATACTGACCGCCGCCATATCGGCTCCGGCAGCCATAGCCGAAATCGGCATATCCTCGCCGAAGTAGAAGTGCGTGCCGTGCGCCTCGTCGGCAAGACACAGCATTCCGTTTTTGTGCGCGAGCTCGACTATAGCCTTGAGGTCGCTGCATATTCCGTAGTAGGTCGGGTTGTTGACAAGTATCGCCCGCGCCTTCGGGTGCTCGCGAACCGCGCGCTCGACGTCCTCACGGCACATACCGAGCGAGATTCCGAGGTTCGGCTCGACGTCGGGGTTGACATAGACCGGAATCGCGCCGTTGAGTACCAGCGCGTTAATCACGCTGCGGTGTACGTTGCGCGGCAGGATTATCTCGTCGCCCGCCTTTGTGACTGACAGCACCATGCTCTGCACCGCGCTCGTTGTGCCGCCGACCATGAAAAAGGCGTTTGCCGCTCCGAACGCGTCGGCCGCCAGCTCCTCCGCTTCCTTTATGACCGAAATCGGGTGACAGAGGTTGTCGAGCGGTTTCATAGAGTTTACGTCGACCTCGACGCACTGTTTGCCGAGAAAGGCGGTGAGCTCGGGATTGCCCCGACCGTGTTTGTGTCCCGGAACGTCGAACGGCACTACCCGGGCGTTGCGGAATTCCTCGAGCGCCTCGAACACCGGCGCGTAATTCTGATTCAAAATAAATCTATTCAATATTCTATACTCTCCCTTTCTCGCTTGGACGAGGCAATGACCCTGCCGAATACTTTCATTTCAGTCTTTTCAATTACCTTACCAATGTCGACGTCAAGGCGCACCTCAAGCTCGACCGTGTAGCCGAGTCCGAGGTAAGTTCCCGAGCCGCCGTCGTCCGCGGTCTTAATCGGCAGGACGAACTTCGGCTCGCGAAGCGTCGACGCCGAGATAAAATCGGTCACGAACATGGAGAGCCAGACAACGACAAGCACTGAAATCAATATTATTATATACTGCTTTTTTGATATCATAAATCAGCCTCCTATAACAATATCGCGACATAACAAAAAGCAGACTCGCACCCCACGCCGCGGTTTGGTACAAAGCCTGCTCTAATCGTTCAATCGACCGACAGAAACCGGAGATTTCAGTCTCCGATTATATATTCTGGGTTCAGAGTCTATATAGCAATACTACTTTTACTACTCTTATTGACCGTTTCACAAGTTTTGTGCGCATAGTGACAAGCTGTCACGCGCTCCGCACCGGTTATAAAGTAACCAACTTATAAAATTTGAGCTTTCAACTCAATCAATAATGACGGCACAAGACCGTCCGGCAGTGAACCCGGCATACCGTCTGCCTGCCCCGCGAAGCGGGTGGTTCAAAAAGTGAGGTAGCTATGAATGACTCATATTTTCCCATCGGGAGATAGTATAACACAAAATCCGCGTTTTGTCAATAACCCGCGCGAAATTTAGGAAAATACGGCAATATTACGGATTTTCGCGTGATTTTATGACAATTTCGTTGATTTTCAGCTAATTTCCGCGATTTTTGCCGTGCCGCGTAGCTTTACGGCGGAATTCGACATTCATCGACTTGGCTGACCGCTCACAGCTCGAAAACCTTCATGCCGTTCGCGGGGATATCCGCGGCGATTTCCCTGCCGCAAAGCCTGACCTGACCGTGGAAATCCTCCCTCGGAAAGAATCCGACGATACGGTTGTCGGCATAGACCGTGCAGTCAGCGTCGCACAGGATGTCGACGCCCGCGCGGCGCGCGAGTGAACGGAGATCGGCGGCATTCAGACACGGCGCCGCCGCCACGCAGACCCTGCCGCGTATCGCCGTAAGCGGCTCTCCGGTCGGATAGCGGTGAAGCAGCTCCGCGCCGTCCGCGTCAAATGTAATCAACGGGAAATCGTCCGGCTCGCGGCGGTGCGAGTTGTTGTAATATTCTCGCGGATAGCCGATGAAATCCGAGCCGCCGCGGTCAAGCTCGCGCAGTCTGAAGCCGGTGAGCTTTCGGTAATTGTCAATGTCGAATTCGGACGACAGTATACCGGCGGCATAGTGCCAGACGACCAGCTTGTCAGCGGTCAATCTGAGCAGCCGCTCGCGCTCGTCGGGCGTGACGCAGAAGCAGTTCGCGAACACAATCAGCTTGTAGTTGTCGAGCGGCTGTGTGAAAAGATCAGTAAACCGCAGCGTGTCGACCGGTGCGCCGCAGAGCTTGAGCTCGCTGTGAAGCTGATACATCAGTCCGTAATTAAGGCCGTAGGAAATCGACATTGAGCCGAGCGATTTCTCGTCAACGACGAGCAGAATCTCGGCGACACTCTCGCGCGGTCTCGACTTCAGGCGCTCGCCGAGCTCGGTTAGCTTGCGTATCTCATGCATCAGCTCGGGGTCGTCGTACCAGCCCTCGCCGAGGTCCATCCACCAGAAGCCCTGACCGTGCGTCAGATTCTTGACAGCCTCGCGCCAGAGCAGAGTCTTTGATTCAGCCATGTCGCGCGCGCGTCCGTCCGGTCGGCGGTCGAGATGCGTGTGATTGTCTATCTCGTCGAGCCAGACCTTGGATAGGGCTATCGACTCGCTCGGTCCCTGCTCGCCGCCCGGGTCTCCGGCAAGGCAGCGGAAGTAGCCCTTCGGAGACGACATGAAATCGACATATGGCGAGTCGAGCAGCCGCTCGATCGCGAGATGACCGGCGTTCGGCGACTGCGGCAGGTACATATAGCCGTAGAACACGCCTGCCGCGAGCTCCCGTCCGAACAGCCCCGACGCGTCCTTGACAATTTTACAGTAGGCTTCGATCGCGTCGGCGTTGGTCGCGGACGTGAACTCGAAATAATCGCGCACCTTCTGATCTCCAGAGAGGAACAGCTCGCAAAGCCGCTCGCGCGGAGCTTCACGCTCAAGCGGAGTCGGCGGCTCGAGGCTGCCGCCCCAAGCGGCGAGCGCGGCTTCGCGACTGCCGTATTTGACTATTCCGTATTCGGCAAAGTTCCGGCGGGCATTGATTCCGAAATCGCCGCGGTGACCGTCGCCGAGCGGCGACCACACACCCCAGACATTCGTCTCGCCGCACATACCGTAGGCGATGTGAACGCCGATAATCTGCTTTCGATACTTCGACTCCGACAGGTGCGAAAGCAGCCGGCGCAGCGTCTCGGACGCGTCCTCGACCCACTTTCGGGACGAAAAGCTTTGCAGCCCTATCAGCCCGCCGCGGTTGACGCGGTCGTCGCGCCAGACGCCCTTGCCGCCGTTGACTGAGTAGCCGTCTGTGTCCGCGCCGAAATAGTCATGCCGGTCGGTAGTGGCGAGAGCCGCGATCTCGTCGGCTTCGCGCGGACCGAAATAGTAGACGAACGTGTCCTCGGGATGATTTTTGCACCAGTCGGGCGGCACATTCAGCTTGACACGCGGCATATACATGATGTCGGGATTGCCGTCGAGCAGCGCGTCGAGCGTCTCGTCGCACAAGGTGTAGTCGTATTTGCCGTCGGCGACCCAGCCGCTGTGCAGTATTGTCGTCTGCCACCTGACTCCGGCATCGGCGAAGTCACGGCAAACGCGGCGGTACTCGTCGAATTCGCGCGAAAAAATAATCTGCTTTCCGTCTGCTCCGGCGCGCGGCGGGTCGTAGCAGAAGCCGAGTCTCGACCAGAAAAACGGCGTATCGCGCAGCTGCCGCTGCAATTCGCTGTATTTGCGGTTCAATTAATATCATCTCCTTGCGGGATACAAGCCCGGATTCATCAAGTTCAACTTCATTATATAATAAATGCCGTCCGCTGTCAAGCATAAATCGAGGGAAACCGTATAAAATCGGCTTCCCTCTCACCTTACCGACCGCGATTCGCTTTACTGAATTACAAGCGCAATCGTGGTATTATTAAATCGCAAGCGCAATCGTGGTATATTGAATCACAGGCGCAATTATTGTATCATTCGATCACAAGTTCAATTGTCGTATACTCGCTCGCGTTTCTGCCCGAGATATCAGGTATTATAAAAATCAGCTCGTCGTACTCCTCCTGCGTGATATCCCAGTTGCCATAATGGCGAATCCGCAGCAGAAAGCTGACCTCCGGCTTCACGTCGCCATTTCCGGCTTCACGCGGGTCTACATTGTAAGCATCGACAACAATGTGCGATATCCAGACCTCGCGCTCGCGGTCGGCGTACTTTTCCGGTACATTTTCATAAAGCTCGCCGAGTGTTAATGTCGTACAATAGTTATATCGGCGCATATCGTCGCTTATCGACTTGTCATGCAGGTTCACATACAAATTGTCGCGCCCGTTGACCGCGCAGGAAAGGCTGGTCGCGCCGCTTCCCCAGCCGCTCGCGTCGCTCTCGTAGTTTTCCTCGCTCGGCAGATACTGCCAGTTTCCGGTTTTCAGACCTTTCGAGGTCGGACCGTAGTACAGCCAGCCCGAGCCGTTGTCGATCGAATACCTGAAGTTGACCCAGCCCGAATAGTTGAATGTTATGACCGGATACATATAACGCATATCATCGTCGGGGTCCATCTTGATATTGTTGAAGCCGGTGAACTCATTCACATCATATTTGCGAAGCTGACCGACTATGTATTCGCCCCCCGGCACAAGCTTCTCAACATGGCGCTCCTCGCCGATCGCTCCAAATCCGGTTCCCCACTCGTTGACCCACGCGTATACGCCGACGACGTCGGCTTTCGCGATCTGCTCAAGCTGGATCCGCTTCTTCTCAAGCTCGAGCCGCTTTACCTGCTGATTCCACTCGTATTCGCTCGACAAAAATATCGCGGTCACCATCAGCGCGAATACCACGATCCCGATAACCAATCCCCGAAATACGTCAAGCAGCATTTTGCCGAATTCGGCACGTTCGCTTTCGTGCATAGTTCCGCCCTCCTTTGTCGGTTGTTCTATATTAATAATACCACATCGCGCTATGTTTGTCAATAGAAATCACGAATATTTCTACAAAGTTTAAAACTAATATTTTTAACGCAAATATCATTCAAAATTACAAATATTCGTCAAATTATTGACTCAGTCATGCAATCCGCGGTATAATATAGTTTGTATACATATTGAACTATCAAGGAGAGGAATGAACCTATGACCACCCGTCCGAATATCGTCTTTTACTTCTCCGACCAGCAGCGTTGGGACACTCTCGGCTGCTACGGTCAACGGCTGCCGGTCACACCGAACCTCGACTCTATCGCCGCCGAGGGTACAAGATACGCGAACGCGTTCACCTGTCAGCCGGTCTGCGGTCCGGCGCGCGCCTGCCTGCAAAGCGGCAGGTACGCGACTCGCACCGGCTGTTTTCGAAACGACATCGAGCTGCCGACAGGCTGCGAGAACCGACTCGCCGACCTGTTCAATGCCGCCGGATACGACACCGCGTATGTCGGCAAATGGCATCTCGCATCGAACAAAGCCAAAGGCATCGACCACCAAACCGAGCCGATTCCGCCCGAATACCGCGGCGGTTATAACTACTGGATGGCTGCCGATGTGCTCGAGTTCACTTCTCACGGCTACAACGGCTATGTATATGACGGCGATATGCGGCGGCGTGAATTCATCGGCTACCGCGCCGACTGCATAAACAATTTCGCGATAGACTACCTGCACAGCCGCGACCGCTCAAAGCCGTTCTTCCTGTTTATATCGCAAATCGAGCCGCACCACCAGAACGACCACGGCATTTTTGAGGGTCCGGACGGCAGCAAGGCGCGCTTTGCCGACTTCGATGTTCCCGGCGACCTTGTCGGCACCGGCGGCGACTGGCGCGAGAATTATCCCGACTACCTTGGTCAGTGCGCGAGTCTCGACTACAACGTCGGTCGCTTGGTCGACACGCTGCGCGAGACGGGCGACTGGGACAACACGATATTCATCTACACCTCCGACCACGGCTCGCACTTCTGCACACGCAACCGTGAATACAAGCGCTCCTGTCACGACGGCTGCACGCACATACCGCTGATAATCCACGGCGGAGCGTTCAGCGGCAATACTGACAATACTGCCGACGGCGTTTCTGAAGCGATTTCCCGCGATATCAGAAACGGCAAGGTCGAGGACGCGATGGTCAGTCTTATAGACCTGCCGGCGACACTGCTCGACTGCGCCGGAATCGACATACCCGAGAGCTGGGACGGACGCTCGCTCCTGCCGCTCGCAGAGGGACGCGCCAAAGACTGGGACGATTCGGTGTTCATGCAGATAAGCGAGAGTCAGGTCGGGCGCGCGGTCAGGACGCGCGACTGGAAGTATTCGGTCAGAGCCGACGCGAAGGGCTGGCAGGACAGCTCGGCGGACGTATACTACGAGGATTTCCTCTATGACCTGAACGCCGACACGCACGAGCGGAACAATCTGGTCGCCGACGATAAATATGGCGGCATACGCGAAAATCTGAAACAGCTGCTGCTAAAACATATGGAAAAAGCCGGCGAGAAGTTGCCGACAATACTGCCATATTCCGATATGCCCGAAGTCTTAAAAATAAATTTTTAAGACTCACGAGTTTTGTGACTTCGCAATCTTCGATTGCGATTTTGCTGCGCAAAACCATCACAAAACATCGACACAAAAAGGAATAATGATAAAAATGAAAGAATAACACAGCGAGGTGAATTTATGTATACACTCATTTCAAAAAATCCGGAGATAATTCTGAAATCACAGGCGAATCTGCTGCGTCTTGTGCCGATTGACGATAACATCGTCCGTATCAGCTTCACCGCGCGCGACGAATTCCTGCCCGAGCGCTCCGACGACGACTACACGCCGATAGTTACGCACCGCCCGCCCTGCCGTGACTTCACTGTCACCGAGGACGACGAGTGCGTCAGTCTGCGCCTGACCGAATGCACAGTCAAAGTGTCAAAGTCGACCGGAGCTATCAGCTACTTTGACAAGTTCGGACGGCTGTATACAAAGGAGCCCGACCGCGGCGGCAAGATTCTGCGTGAGGTCGATGTGTACCGAAACGAGTTCTCAGCCGACGGCAATATTTCGCACCGCAGCACCGCCGACGGCGTCAAGGTCACAGCCGGAGACTATAAATCGCTGTTCGACCGCAAGGCATATCAGGCGAAAGTGAAATTCGAATTCGGCGACGAAGCGCTCTACGGCTTCGGTTCGCACGAGGAGGGCGTCGGCAACCTGCGCGGTCATCACCGCGACCTCTATCAGCACAACATGAAAGCCTGTGTGCCGTCATTCGTATCGACCAAGGGCTACGGCTTCCTGTTCGACTGCCGGTCGTTCATGACCTTCGACGACACCGAGGTCGGCCAATACGTCTGGTGCGACACGGTCGACGAGCTCGATTACTACTTCATCGCCGGCAGAGACGTCCGCGATATACACCGCGGATATCGGATGCTGACCGGAAGCTCGCCGCTGCTGCCGAAGTGGGCTTACGGCTACGGTCAGTCGAAAGAGCGCTACAAATGCGCCGACGAGCTTATCGCGATAGTCGAGGAATACCGCCGCCGGAATATCCCGCTCTGGTTCATAGTCCAAGACTGGCTGACCTGGGAGGACGGAAAGTGGGGGCAAAAGACCTTCGACAGCTCCCGATTCCCCGACCCGGACGGGCTTACCGCGAAGCTGCACGAGCTGGGAGCGCGGATGATGATCTCAATCTGGCCGAACATGAACGGCATGGGCGCAAATCAAAAGGAGCTCATCGACGCGGGCTGTATGCTCGGCAATCGCTCGACCTACAACGCGTTTATGAAGAAAGCGCGCGACATCTACTGGCGGCAGGCATATGACGGGCTGTTCAGCCACGGCGTCGATGCGTGGTGGTGCGACTGCTCCGAGCCGTTCGAAGCCGACTGGTCGGGAGACGTCAAGCCCGAGCCGCACGAGCGCATCGAAATCAACGTCGGCGAGGGCAAGAAATATCTCGACGACGCCGAGATTTCAGCGTACTCGCTGAACCATTCGCGCGGAATCTACGAGGGACAGCGCGCCGTATCAAACAAGCGCGTAGTCAACCTGACCCGCTCGTCCTACGCCGGACAGCACCGATACGCGACGATCACCTGGTCGGGCGACATCGCGTCGAGCTGGGACGTGCTCGCGCGGCAGATACCCGAGGGGCTGAACTTCTGCGCGTCGGGCGAGCCCTACTGGTCGTTTGACATCGGCGGCTTCTTTGTCGCGCCGGGCGGCGGCTGGTTCCGGACCGGCGAATACAAGGACGGCGTCGACGACCTTGGCTATCGCGAGCTGTATGTCCGCTGGCTCGAGCTCGGCGCGTTTCTGCCGATGATGCGCTCGCACGGTACCGACACGCCGCGCGAAATCTGGCGCTTCGGCGAGGCGGGCGAGCCGTTCTACGACGCTATCGCGAAATATATTCGTCTGCGCAGCGAGCTCATGCCCTACATCTACTCGACGGCAGCCGACGTCTGCTTCGACGGCGGCGCGTTCATGACTCCGCTCGGACTCGCGTTCCCGTTTGACACTGTGTGCTATGATATCAGAGATGAATTCATGTTCGGCGACTCGCTGCTCGTATGTCCGGTAACGAAACCGATGTATTATGAATCCGACTCGCGCCCGATTGATGCCGAGAAAAAATGGCGCGTCTACCTGCCCGCCGGCTGCGGCTGGTACGACTTCGAGACCGGCGAATACTATCAGGGCGGGCGCGAGATCGAGGTCGACGCACCGCTCGACAAGCTGCCGCTGTTTGCGCGCGAGGGCTCGATAATCCCGCTCGCGCCGGCGCTTGAATATCCCGAGCAGCAGGAAAACTGGGAGCTGACGATACGAGTATACCCAGGTCGTGATGCCGCGTTCAAGCTCTACGACGACACGGGCGACGGCTACGGCTACGAGAACGGCGAATACTCGCTGACGACGATTCGCTGGGACGACGCGAATCACAAGCTCGAGTTTATGCGAGAGGGAAGCTATGCGGGTATGCCGGACGAGCGGTCGGCGCGGATCTGGCTGCCGGACGCAAAGCAGATGAAATCGGTCACATTCGGAGTCCGGCAGTCATGACAGCCTGCTGTCTGACAAATCGGGCAATACGCGCTTCTCCGGATGTCGCAGGCGCAGTATTATCAGACGCGGCGCGGCGTGACCAGGCGAAACATTTCGCAAATCAAAAATTCGCTGTTAATATTCACACGGCAAAAGCATTTACTTTTTACCGAAAGAATGATATAATAGTAACATGGAA
>ERZ1643251.1875-NODE-1875-length-22687-cov-5.813980_pt1 | contig 22687 bp, 16 predicted proteins | sample MGYA00579261_ERZ1643251 | MGnify/ENA primary metagenome ERZ1643251 (study PRJEB29033, sample SAMEA4952267) | chicken gut metagenome | biome: Broiler Chicken; feature: Gastrointestinal Tract; material: Caecum | place: Ireland | collected 2018 | study: Broiler... | reverse complement strand
CCCCCAGCCCCAGCCGCCGGCTGGAGGCGGTGCGGCAGCTCTCGGCGGCGAGCATTTCGCAGACCATTCCCACGCATTCGATGTCCTCGACTGTCGCGGGAATGCACATAAAGCCCGACCAGTTGAGCGTTATGTAATCCTCCTGCTCCTCATCATATTTGGGAAGCGGAACAATACCGTAATTCACCTCGGCTTCTCGATAAGTGGTAGCGAGACTCAGGGGAGTCAGATAAAAGAGCGAACGGTTGTTGTCAAACGCGACCGGAGGTCGTCCGCCGGCGTTGATGTCATATTCGGCTGAAAACGCCCATGTATAGGACGTGTTGTCCCGATAAATCAGATTGCAAATCATGTCGAGTATCGACTGGGTCTTTTCGTTATCACAGATGACTTCCGGAATACCCTCATCGTTTTTGCCGAAGAGCAGCTGACCGCAGGACGTCATGACCGATGAAAACTGCCAGTCTCGCTCGCCGACAAAGCCGTATTGATCCTGTTCATCCATGATATTGTCGCCGTTCAGGTCGCGCGACGCGACTGTAGCCATGGTATTCAGCTTTTCCCAAGTCCAGCTGCCGTCCTCAACAAGCGCATACGGGTCGTCGAGACTGTATTCGGCAATCAGGTCCTTGTTGAAGAAAATCGAGTTGACGTCCGGCAAAATGTAGTCGCTCGCCATAAACGGGAGCACGCCCTTGACCTCGAAATTCTCGCGAACCGACTGGTTCCAGTAGGGCTTTTCCAAATCGACCCCCGGCATATCAATCCAGTTGCAGATCAGTCCCTCGGTCACATATCCGGTCAGCGACGTCGCACAGTGAGTCAGCACCAAATCATATTCGGGCAGTCCCGCGGTCACGACCTTTTGTAGCTCCGGATAGACCGAATCGACATACCCGGGCGAGTACCATTCGAAATCGATGTTGAAGAACTCCTCGACCCGACGAAGGCGTTCGTATACGGCGTCGTTTACGACCTCGCCGTTCGCCTCGTCGGCGAAGTAGTAGTTCATATACAGCGACCACTCGGGATATAGAATGTTGAATATTTTGCCGTTGTAGTCTTTCTTTTCAAGCCCGGGGTCAATATAGCCGTAGTCGTCCGACTCGGTCGTCTCGGCGTCGGTCTCGACCGCAGTAGTCGTCTCGGGCTGGGATGTGTCACCGCATGAAGTAAGAATCAGCACGGATATGAGCGATAGAAGGAGCAAGCGTTTCATATTAATTACCATTCCTTTTTGTCGATGCATTCGACAGTTCTGCGCAGGAATATCACAATTAAAAATTGCGAAGTCACAAAACATACGAGTCTTAAAATCATTTTTCAGACTTACTGCTTCCCTGCATATTGTGATATAACATTATATCACAATATATTCACATATCATATGTGTTTTTCGTCAGTAAATATGTAATTTACGGTAACATTAAAAACCTGCTGTTAATAATCAAATCCTCATCCGAGCACAAAGTCGAAAAATTCATCGCAGTTCAGCGTGTCCGCCCACGGCACAACCGGCGATTCGAGACGCCCCTCGCGGACACAGCGCACAGTCTCCTCGACCTCCCACAAGAAGCCGTTCGGATATTCCTCGCGGAAGTGCTCGACAAGACTGCCGCCGCTGTCATACAAAAAGCCCTCGCAGCCGGTGTTCGCGTGCGGCATACGGATATAGCCGTCGTGACCGCCGATGTACACGCCGAGCGGCAGCGGAGTATATACCGAAGCCTTGACCGTCGCGAGACAGTCGGAGAAACGCAGGTTAACCGACACAGTCCGGTCGGCGCCGTTCGGCGCGTCGAGCCGCATTGACTGCATTTCAAGCGGGTGCTCGCCGATAAGGTAGGTCGCGAGCTCATACGCGTATACGCCGACGTCCCACGCCGCGCCGCCGGCAAGCTCGCGCGAGTATATGCGGCTGTCGGGGTTGTAGTCCGAACGGAAAGCCACGATCGAGTCGAGCAGCTCGGGCTTGCCGATCCTGCCGTCGCAAATCCACTCGCGCGCCCTCTTGATCTGCGGCAGGAAGCGCGACCACATCGCTTCCATGACGAACACGCCGCGCCGCTTCGCCGCGTCGAACACGCGCCGCGCCTCGTCAGCGGTGCAGACCATCGGCTTTTCGCAAATCACCGGCAGTCCCCTCTCAAGGCAGAGCAGGATATTGTCATAATGGAAATTGTGCGTCGTCGCGATATAAACCGCGTCAGGCTTGACCGAATCGAGCATCTCCGCGTAGTCGCCGAACGAATATGCGATATTTTCCTTTGCGGCAAATTCGGCGGCTCGCTCCGCGCTCTTACTCGCGACCGCGGCTACCTCGTGACCCGCGAGCCGCACCGCGTCGCAGAATTTGTGCGCGATACCGCCCGCGCCGATTATTGCAAACCGAAACATAATATTTAATCCTCCTTTTAGCGCGCCGTATTCATTTGCGCTTGTCAAACATTCGCTTCAAATACTGACCGGTATACGACTTCTCGCACTCGGCTACCTCCTCGGGTGTGCCGACAGCGACAATCTCACCGCCGCCGTCGCCTCCCTCCGGACCGAGGTCGATGATATAGTCGGCTGTTTTAATCATGTCGAGATTGTGTTCAATGACTATGACGGTATTTCCCGCGTCGACCAGACGCTGAAGCACCTCTATGAGCTTCTTGACGTCCGCCATATGCAAGCCGGTCGTCGGCTCGTCGAGGATATACACCGTCCGTCCGGTCGAGCGTTTCGCGAGCTCGGTCGCGAGCTTGACGCGCTGCGCTTCGCCGCCTGACAGCGTCGTCGACGATTGTCCTATTTTGATATAGCCGAGTCCGACGTCGTACAAGGTTTGCAGCTTGCGCGCCAGTCTGGGCAGGCTCGCGAAGAAATTGAGCCCCTCCTCGACCGTCATGTCGAGCACGTCGGAAATATTCTTTCCCTTGTATTTGACCTCGAGTGTGTCGTGATTGTATCGCTTGCCCTTGCAGACGTCGCAGGTCACATACACGTCGGGCAGAAAGTGCATCTCGATGCACTTGACTCCGTCGCCCTCGCAGGCTTCGCAGCGTCCGCCCTTGACGTTGAACGAGAAGCGGCCCGACGTGTAGCCGCGCTGCTTCGCGTCGGGAGTCTTGGCAAACAGCTCGCGGATATCGGCGAAAAGTCCGGTGTAGGTCGCCGGATTCGACCGCGGAGTGCGCCCGATCGGGCTTTGGTCAATGGCGATGATTTTGTCGAGATTTACCTCGCCTTCAATCGAATCGTATTTGCCGGGATTTGTATACGCGCGGTTGAGGTCGCGGGCGAGCACGCGGTACAATATCGAGTTGACGAGCGACGACTTGCCCGAGCCGGAAACTCCGGTCACGCAGCAAAAAAGACCGAGCGGAAAGGTCACGTCGATATGCTTCAGGTTGTTCTGCGCCGCGCCGTGTACGGTCAGAAACTTGCCGTTGCCCGAACGGCGGAGCGCCGGAATCTCTATCTTCTCGCGCCCCGACAGGTACGCGCCGGTTATCGACTTGGGATTGTTCTTGATCTCCTCAGGCGTGCCGGTCGCGATGATCTCGCCGCCGTGTATGCCCGCGCCCGGACCGATATCGACGATGTAGTCGGATTCCTCCATAGTCTCCTCGTCGTGTTCAACCACAATCAGACTGTTTCCGCCGTCGCGCAGCCGCTTCAGAGTCGCGATCAGCTTCGAGTTGTCGCGCTGGTGCAGACCGATGCTCGGCTCGTCGAGGATATACAATACGCCCATCAGCGACGAGCCGATCTGCGTCGCGAGCCGTATGCGCTGAGCCTCACCGCCTGACAGCGTACCGGCCTTGCGCGTGAGCGTGAGGTAGTCAAGTCCGACGCTCTCGAGAAATCCGAGCCGCGACTTCACTTCCTTAATTATCTCCTTGGCGATGACCATTTCGGTCTCCGAGAGCTTGAGATTGTTCACAAATTCAAGCGCCTTGGAAATCGACATCCGGCAGAAGTCGTCGATTCCGATGCCGCCGACCGTGACCGCGAGCGACAGCTCGTTGAGCCGCTTTCCCTGACACTCGGGACAAGGGACTTCCTCGACAAAGTCCTCGTAATACTCGTCGTGCGTCTGGTCAAATCTCGCCTGTATTGTATTGATAATTCCGTCGAAGCGGCGGGTCTGCTTGTGACCCTCGCCCTCCCAGTAGCGGGTGACTTCGAAGGTCTCCCTGCCGCAGCCGTACAGCAGAGCTTTCATCGCGGCTTTGGAATAATCCTTGAGCGGCGTGTCAAGCGTGAAGCCATACTTTTTGCCGACCGCCTCGAACAGCGGACCGTTCCAGCTCTCCTCGACAAGCGACTTGAAGCCGTTGACCTGTATCGCGCCCTGACGGAGCGACAGCGATTTGTCGGGAATCACCTTGTCGGGCGAGATTATCGACAGCTCGCCGAGTCCGGCGCATTTCGGGCACGCGCCGATCGGGTTGTTGAACGAAAACATACGCGGAGTCAGCTCGCCGACGCTGATGCCGTGCTCCTCACAGGCGTAGCTCTGCGAGAAGCTCAATTCCTCGCCCTCCTCGCCGCCGCTCGGGACTATTGCGATTATCAATTCACCGTCGGTCAGCCCGAGCGCGGTCTCGACTGAATCGGCGAGTCGCGAGCGCATATCGTCGCGCTTGACGAGACGGTCGACTACAATCTCGACCGTGTGCTTGATGTTCTTGTCGAGCTTTATATCCTCGGCCAGGTCGTACATCGAGCCGTCGACTCTGACTCGCACATATCCGCTCTTTTTTGCGTCCTCGAAAATCTTCTCGTGCATACCCTTTTTCGCGCGCACCATCGGCGCGAGCACTATGAAGCGCGTGCCGTCGGGGATTTCCATTATCCGGTCGATTATCTGGTCGACCGACTGGCGGCGTATCTCGCGCCCGCACTTCGGGCAGTGCGGGATTCCGATTCGCGCGTACAAAAGACGCAGGTAGTCGTAGATTTCAGTGACCGTGCCGACGGTCGAACGGGGGTTTTTCGATGTGGTCTTTTGGTCAATCGAAATCGCCGGAGACAGCCCCTCGATCGAGTCTATGTCCGGCTTGTCGAGCTGACCCAAGAACATACGCGCGTAGGACGACAGCGACTCTACGAACCGTCTGTGTCCCTCGGCGTATATCGTGTCGAACGCGAGCGACGACTTGCCCGAGCCGGAAAGTCCTGTGAACACGACGAGCTTGTCTCTCGGTATCGTCAGATCTATATTCTTCAAATTATGCACGCGCACTCCGCGCAGTGTAAGATTTGCCATAATATTTCCTTTCAGGGATTTACTATATAAAAACTAAATCCGCGGCAGCACTGTTTCACTGACAGCGACAAATTAAGAATTGCCTGCCCGCGTTATCATAATACAAATTCGCCAGCGTATATTGCTGTCTTGCCTAAATCCTCATGTGCGGTCACTGCAAGCCTTTGATTTTGTCGCGCAGGTACGCGGCGCGCTCGAATTCGAGCTTCTTCGCCGCTTCTTTCATCTCGGCGGTGAGCTCGGCGATGAGCTTCTCCTTTTCGGACGCAGACAGCTTGCGCTTCTCGCGCGCGACGCGGTCGAGCTTGGTCTCGGCTGAATTCTCGGCTTCCTTTTTACCGATTTCGATGAGGTCGCGTACGCTTTTCTTTATCGTCTGCGGCGTGATTCCGTGTTCGCGGTTGTATTCCGACTGAATCTCGCGGCGGCGGTTGGTCTCGTCGATCGCCGCCCTCATCGACGGGGTTATGCTGTCAGCGTACATGATTACCCTGCCGTCCGAATTTCGCGCGGCGCGACCGATTGTCTGTATCAATGACGTCTCGGAGCGCAGGAAGCCCTCCTTGTCGGCGTCGAGTATCGCGACGAGCGACACCTCGGGTATGTCGAGTCCCTCTCGCAGCAGGTTGATTCCGACGAGTACGTCGAACACACCGAGCCGCAGGTCGCGCAGTATCTCGCTGCGCTCCATAGTCTCGACCTTGTGGTGGATATATTTGACCTTGATCAGGTTCATCTCGAGGTATTCGGTCAGATCCTCGGCCATCTTTTTGGTAAGCGTCGTGACCAGTACTCGCTCATCACGTTCGGTGCGGCGGCGTATCTCGGTGATGAGGTCGTCGATCTGTCCCTCGACCGGACGCACCTCGACGAGCGGGTCAACGAGTCCGGTCGGACGGATAATCTGCTCGACTATCTGCTCGGAGCGGCTCCGCTCATATTCGGCAGGCGTCGCGCTGACATATATCACCTGATTCAATTTCTGCTCGAACTCCTCGAACCGGAGCGGACGGTTGTCATATGCCGACGGGAGCCTGAAACCGTATTCGACAAGATTGTGCTTTCTGGCGCGGTCGCCGCCGCTCATACCGCGCACCTGCGGTATCGTAACGTGCGACTCGTCTATAAACAGCAGGAAATCCTTCGGGAAATAATCGAGCAGTGTATAGGGCGTCGACCCGGGAGCTCGTCCCGACATGACCCGCGAATAATTCTCGACGCCCGAGCAGAAGCCGACCTCGCGCAGCATTTCGAGGTCGTAGCGCGTGCGCTCCTCGATTCGCTGGGCTTCGAGCAGCTTGTTCTGACTGCGGAAGAAGTCGATTCGCTCGACCAGCTCGTCCTCTATCTCCTTGAGCGCGGCTTCGCGGCGTTCGTCACTGACCGCGTAGTGAGTCGCCGGAAATATCGACGCGTAATTAAGCTCGCGGATAAGCTCGCCGGTGACGGTGTTTATCTCGCAGAGCCGGTCTATCTCATCGCCGAAGAACTCGACGCGTATCGCCTTGTCGCCCGACGACGCCGGAAATATCTCGACGACGTCGCCGCGGACTCGGAACTTGTCGCGGACAAAGTTCATATCGTTGCGGTCGTAGCTCATCGAAATGAGCCGCTGCAACAGCTCGTCGCGTTCGAGCGTCATGCCCGGGCGCAGCGAAATCAGCATATTCTGATATTCGGTCGGATCGCCGAGCGAGTATATGCAGGACACGCTCGAAACGATTATCACATCCCGCCTCTCAAGCAGCGAGCTGGTCGCGCTGTGACGCAGCATATCAATCTCGTCATTTATCGAGCTGTCCTTTTCGATATATATATCCTTGCCCGGGATGTAGGCCTCGGGCTGGTAGTAGTCGTAGTACGAGACAAAATACTCGACCGCGTTCTCGGGGAAGAACTCGCGGAACTCCGAGCAGAGCTGCGCGGCGAGCGTTTTGTTGTGAGCAAGCACAAGCGTCGGGCGGTTGACATTGGCGATGATATTCGCCATTGTGAAGGTCTTGCCCGAGCCGGTGACTCCGAGCAGGGTCTGACTCTTCATACCGGCTTCAACTCCGGCCGCGAGCCGGTCTATCGCCTGCGGCTGGTCGCCGGTCGGCTTATACGGTGAGTGCAGCTTAAAGCTGTCCATATATGTTTCTCCCTTTCGTCAAATATACCGTCGAATCGATGTTCGCCGCTGTTTTCCGCGGCAAAGCGATCATTGTATCTATTATAGCACAGATATTTCAAAAAGTAAATACGGGAGACAAAATATTTGTTCTCCCGCGGTAGAATTATTTGAATTTCTGTTTCCACTGATAGCTCCGGTACAAGCCCTTGATACGATCGATGAAGTTCGGACCGAAGAATATGAACAGATTTATTAACGCCACTATAATCGCGAGCCTTGTCGACCAGCTGCCTAAGATAAACATGACAATGAAGCTGACGGCATCGAGCAGCGCGAGGTACTTCATCTTTATCGGAATGAAGAAAAACAGCAGTATCTGATAGTCGGGATAGAGCAGCGCGAACGCGAAAAACATCGACAGATTGAGATAGCTGTTAGTCACACTGCCCGCGATGAAGCCCGAGATTATCGACCCGAGAGCGCCGATCAGGTAGTAGACGGTAAAGCCAAACGCGCCCCACTGGTTTTCGAGCGTAGAGCCTATCATATAGTAGAAATACAGCGCGAAGATCACCCAAAGTATGCTGGTTGACGGTGGGACAAAGAGGAAGGTAACCACCCTCCAGACCTGTCCTGCCATTATCGCGGCGCGGTCAAACGAGAGTATCGAGATAAGGCTGCGTCCGGTGGTATTGCCGATGGCAAAATCCATGATAAATACTATCGCCATCGCGCCGACTATAATCAGCATCAGATTCGGTATCGCAAGCCATCTGAACCGCCGCTCGAGCCGGTCGAGCGGACCATTACGTAAAATCAAGCTATCACCTCATAATATTATAATTAACGAAAAATCAAGCGGCTAATCAAAGCCGGAGCCGGATTGAACCCGCAAAGACAGCCGCAAATCGAATTTCCTACATCCGAATCAGCTTTTCTAATACATCTCGACCGCTCCGAGCTTGCGCCGTTCAGACGGCTTCATTCCGGTGTGAGCAAGATATACGCTTGAAAAGCTGCTCGAATCGTGGAACGCAAGATAGTAAGCGATGTCGGTTATCGTCATGTCGGTTTCGAGCAGCAGCCGGTTTGCGTGCCGTATCTTGACCGCGACGATGTATTCGTGCAGAGACAGTCCGGTAAGCTCGCGGACTATGCGGTTTACATAGTTCGGATGATACGAAAAAACCTGCGCCACCGAACGGCAGGTCAGCCGGTCGCGGTAATGCTCGTCGATGTAGCTGACAATAGACTTAGCGGCGAGCCGGCTCGGATTCTGCTTCGACAGCCCGATGTATTCGGCTGTGTCGACTATGAATTCAGTCAGGCGGGCGTTGAGCCGAAGCCGTGTGAAGCGGGAGTTGTCGCAGTAGAGCCGGTATAGCTCGCTGCATTTCGATTCCACATCCGGCATATTGCAGACCACGTTGAGCCGGTTGAATTCGGGCATATCAACAAATTCGACTCGCTCCGAGAACTTAGTCGGGTCGGCTGACTCACGGTCGGTCATGACGAAAAAATTGGTTATCGGCTCCTCCTGCTCGCCGGTTCGGCTGACGTCGGGAAAGAAATCGAAGAAAATATTCATAAACGCCGACTCTCCGGTGAAGAACACCGTTTCGTAGCGTTGTCTCGGCGGCATATAAATGAGGTCGTTCGGACCGCATTCAACCTCCTTGTCGTCGTATCGCAGAGTGAACGTCGACTTCAGCGAAATAAGCAGTCTGTAGGTCAGCGATAGCTTTTTGTGAACTATCTCCTTGTCGACAGTATGAACGCTCGTTGTGTATATTGTACGTATTCTCGGATCAATTGAATCAAAGCTTGGCATGGCAGCCTCCGTCGGACGCGTAATTTAACAAAACGTTTGCGGCGCACGGCACTGTGTATTTAATGCCGTGTAATAATATTGTACCATATATTTATTACGAATTCAATAAGAAGTTTGATTTTTACTATTTCGTAGTTGATTTTCGATTGACAAATCATAATAATTGTATTATGATATAGATGCGATTCACAATAAAATAATATCGGCGCTGTTTTACACCGCGCCGATCAGAAAGGAAATATGTGGCGTCACGGATTAAAGCCGCGATTCTGCCATGTAAAATCAGTCTCGATTTTAACAGAAAGGAAGCTTTCACACTTCGAAAGCTATGGTGATTATTATGGAATTTGACGTTGTTGTCGCTGGCGGCGGACTCGCCGGCGTAATCTCCGCGATCAGCGCGGCGCGCGACGGCATGAAGGTGCTGCTCGTCGAAAAATGCGGCTATCTCGGCGGCATGGCGACCGCCGGACTCGTGTTCCCGTTCATGTCCTATCGCGAGAGAGGCAGCGGGAAGCCCGCGAACGCCGGACTGTTTGCCGAGCTGCTGCGGCGTATGTATGAGCTTGGCGGTCAGTCGAGCGCCGAATCGACCGCATACAAGGAGGAGTACATGAAGCTCGCGCTCGACCGCATGGTGCGTGAGGCGGGAGTCAAGGTGCTGTTCCACTCACTTCTGTCCGAGGTCGTCCGCGAGGGTCGCGTGATAAAGTCGATCACAATCTCGACCTGCCAAGGCAATATTAAAATAAGCGCGCCGATATTCATCGACGCGACCGGAGACGCCGACCTGACCGCGTTCGCCGGACTCGAATACAAGCTCGGCCGCGAGGAGGACGGACTCTGCCAGCCGATGACGCTCAACTTCCGGCTGACCAACGTCGACTGGAGCCGCTACGACTACGCGAAAGCGAATAAACTATACAAGGAGTTCCGCGAGAAAGGACTTATCAAGAACCCGCGCGAGGATATACTCGTATTCAAGTATCCGATTTATAACATCATGCACCTGAACACCACGCGCATCGTCGGCAAGAATCCGGTCAGCGTCGAGGATCTGACCGAAAGCGAGATGACCGCGCGCGAGCAGGTGTACGAGATGTACCAGTTCATGAAGAACAACATCGAGGGTATGGAGAACTGCGACATAGTTTCGAGCGCGTCCGAGATAGGCATACGTGAGAGCCGCCGCATCGTCGGTCACTATGTAATCACAAAGGAAGACGTCACCGGCGCGGTCAAGCACGACGACCGCATCGCGCGCGCTACATACGAAATCGACATCCACAATCCGGCAGGAACCGGCACATACCACTGCCCCGTGCCCGAGAACGACTACTATACCATTCCCTACCGCGCGTTGATCCCGGTCGGAGCCGACAATCTCATCGTCGCCGGCCGCCCGATCTCGTCTACGCACGAGGCGCACAGCTCATTCCGAATCATGCCGATCACGAGCTGCATTGGCGAAGCCGCCGGCGCCGCCGCCGCGATTATGAAGAAGCTCGACTGCAAGTCGATTGACGTGCCAATGAAGCAGCTGCAAGACACACTCGTCGACTACGGCGCGCTCATCTGAAGCGAAAGTCCTGCTCCCTGCAAAGGCAATCGGCAGACGGATGTAATATAACGCTGCCGATTGCGCTGCTCCCGATTAGCCGCCGCGTTATAATAAAATATAAAAACTCCTGACTCCTAACTTAAAAATACATCTCCCGAGCGGCGGGAGATGTATTTTAATTTATTTTCTCTTTTTCAAGGAAAGTACGGCTGCTCCGGACGCTGCAAGCGAAGCCAGAGCGGCGATAATGCCAATATCTGCGGTCTGAGCCGCGGTCTCATCTTCGGCTGCCGGCTCTTCCTCTACCGGAGGCTCATACTTGTTCGTGGTGAGCGTGAGGTTGTCGTAGCTGCTCGACTCGGACCATGCGTTGGTCTGATTCTCGCCGGCGAAAACTTCGCCCTCACGACCGTCCTTGCCATCCTCATCAGAGTTGATATGGAAAGCTACTGGCACAACCGCGTCAGCCTTCGGAGTGTAGTCCGAGCCCCACGGAATCTGCATTTCTACAGTGTATCCGGTGTCGGTGATGACCGACTTGAATGTCGCGTCAGCTTTGTTGTTGTCCCAGTGCATACCACGTCCGGCCCAATCGGTCGAAGCGTTCGGTATAGCCGCGGGAGCCGTATACTGACCGGCGTTGATTGTGGTGATATCGCCCGGCGTGCCGGACAGGTCGAGGAAGAATTCAACCGAGTCGGTCTGGTAGCAGTCAGTAGCGGTGTAAGCTTCCGAAAGCACCGGGTCTGCGATATCGAAGAATACATAGATATTGTCGGCGTCCCAGAGAACGCGCGCGGTACCGGTGGTCTTACCATCGCCGGAGGTGACAACGTCGATATTTATCTCCTCTGCCGCGAGATAAGCGTCGTCCATAACGCCGTCAATAGTAGGAGTGCCGGCTGCGGCGTCAAATTCGTTAGCTGCCGAAGCGGAAATGCTCAGTGCAGTTGCCATAAATGCCGCAAGTGCGAGGGAACCAAGCTTTTTCATTATCGTGAATCCTTTCACATATAGTTTATATGGCATTCACAATATGCCACAGCTATATTATAACACACTATTTTCGAAAAAGCAAGTGTTTTCACAAATTGCACTCGTTTATTTTAAATATTTTTTTACTATTATTTAAAAAACATAATACGTGGCATAAACGCTTAAAATATATAAAAACAGAACAGCTACCGTATCACGATAGCTGTTCGGACAATCAGAAGTCAATATTTTGAGATTACTTTCTCTTCTTCAGCGAAAGTACAGCCGCACCGGATGCTGCGAGCGAAGCTACAGCAGCTATGATGCCCATATCTGCGGTCTGAGCCGCGGTCTCGCCGCCAGTAGTATCTTCAGTTTCTTCTACCGGAGGCTCATACTTCTTCGTGGTCAGAGTGATGGTGTCCCAGTTAGCGTCAGCAGTCTGCCATGCGGTGCCGAGTCCGTCGCCCGAGAAGAGGTGGAACTCACGGGTGGAAGCGTCGCCGTCAGTATCGTCGTCGATACCGAAGCCGCCGGTGATTACATCGTCAGCCGCGGGAGTGTAGTTAGCGCCCCACGGAATAGCAAGCTCTACAGTATAGCCGTAGTCGGTATATGTATAAGCGGTCTTAGCGTCAGCCATGTTATCATCTCTGTGCTTACCGCCGCCTGCGAAGGTGGTGAAGCTCGGACCAAAGGTGTACTGAGCAGCATCAATGTCGGTAATAGCGCCCTCGGTGCCCGATACGTTGAGATAGAACTCGATCGAGTCGTTCTGATAAATGCTGGTAACGTCAGCGGCAGCGGTAACTGTGCTGTCGGTTACTTCAATATAGGTGTAGATGTAATCCTCGTCCCAAGCAACCCATGCCTTGCCGGTAGCGTTGTCAGTGTTGACAGCCCATGTGGTTTCGTCGATATTGATGTCGACCGGGTCGCATACATAGATGTCGTCCTTCTCGCCGTCAATCTCAGCTGTACCTGCAGCAGCCTCGATCGAGCTTGCAGCCGACGCGGAAATGCTCAGCGCGGTAACCATGAGAGCCGCGAGAGCAAGAGAACCAAACTTCTTCATTTTTAATGCTCCTTTAGTTTTTTGAAATTAATTTTCTATATAAGACGTCCACTCCGGATGTCCTCATATATTATAACACACTAAAGTCAAAAAATCAATAGTTTTTGAAGAGTTTTTATATTTTTCAATATTTATAATAAATATCAGCAATTTCCTCAAATGGCACTGTGCAGCCATAATCGCAGTAATCGTAGAGCCGCGCGCCTCGGTCGGGATTGATTCCTACAATGCAGCGCGCTCCTTCAACCGCTGCCATATGCTGCACCGCGCCCGATATTCCCACGGCGATATATATCTTCGGCGAGATACAACGACCGGTCACCCCGATCTGTGATTCATACGGCATGGCTCCGGCGTCGACCAGCCCCCGCGACGCTCCGAGCCGCGCGCCGAGCGACTCTGCGAACGCACGCAGCTTGTCAAGCTCACCGCGAACACCGAGCCCGGCGGAAACCACAATGTCGCCGCTCTCCGAGGGCAGGCGCAGCGTCGCCATCTGTAGTCGCGACTTGCAGACTATCTTTGCGGTGACGTTGCCGCCCAGCGCAGGACGGTACATATACAGCCGCTCGCCGTCAGTCTCGAGCCGTATGCAGTCGGCCGAGAGTCCTGCCTCGACCAGCGACGCCACCTGCGGCGCGACGCACCGTCCCCACAGGTCGGCAGGAAATATCAGTGCGGTCGGCTGCTCGTTCTTGACCAATTTTACATACTCGCCAACCTCAAGTCGTTCGATTATACGCACTCGCTTAGCGAGTCCTCTCACAGCTTCAGCGGTCGCTTTACCAACCGCCCAGAGCTCGTCAAGCGGAACTGTCGACTGAGCTACACACCTATTGGATACAGGTTCTTCGGCAATCAATTCCTTCAGCTTTATGAGCAGCTGTTCGGGAGTAAGGAATACGCAGCTTCTCCGTCCTCTCTCCGACTCGAACGTTTCTACGACTTTTGTCAGTGAGCCGCTCTGCCCGCAGCGGTCAGCGTCAGCCCCGACATAGCTGTTGTCATACCGCTCAATCTCGCGCGTCTTTGAGCGCATTCGCGGAAATCGCAGCCGGCAGATGCGTTCGACTGTGATAAGCGCGGGCAATGCGGATTGCTGTCTGCCGGTGCGGGTATCGCACACAATGTCAGTATACCCCGCCGCAGAATCGCATTCCGTCATTTCGACCGACATCGCGTTCGCAATCACCGGTATCCCCAGCCGCGCCGCGACCGACGGACCGACCTGCGCGGTATCTCCGTCCATGCTCTGCCGACCGCAGAAGAAAACAAGGTCGTTCCGCTCCGGTACATTTTCTGTTGGCGTACCGACCAGCCGACATATCGCGCAGGACAGAATATAGCTTGTCGCGGCGGTATCCGAGCCGGCATACAGCCGGTCGGACAGCAGTATCGCGCGGTCGACGCCGAGTCGGGTCAGCGCGCTCAAGGGCTCGGCGGCGCGCTCGGGCGACATTGTCAGGACCCAGACCTCGCCGCCCGAGGTCTCGCGCAGGCGCAGAGCACACTCGAGCGCGGCTTCGTCAAAATAACTGAGCTCCCCTCTCGACAGCTTTACAAGCACTATGTATGTCATAATCCATGATATATCGGCGCGAGCGCGTCGTGTATAGCCTTGTATTTTGTATACAGCCGCTCATACCGCGCGGTATTTTCCGCGCTCGGTTCGGTGTATGACTCGACCGAATTGCAGGCATTGAGCGCGGCGGTGAAGCCCGCAAACATACCCGCGGAGACTCCGGCGAGCATCGCGCTTCCAAAAGACGAGTCGCTTTCGCGTCGGCGAGCCAGCCGGATTCCGAGCGTGTCGGCGACAATCTGACGCCAGAGACCGCTCGAGGCACCGCCGCCGATTATAGTAGCGGTATCCGTGTGTTCGATTCCGATAGTCTCGAGCGTCTTTTTGCAGTCGAGCATCGACAGCGCGACGCCCTCGAGCAGAGCGCGGTCGAAGTGCGCCTTCGTGTGGTTGGCACGCACGCCGACAAAGCTCGCCGACAGAGACGGATCGCCGTAGGGCGTCAACTCGCCGTTCAGATAGGGGTGGAACATCAGCCCGTCCGAACCGATCGGGATTTTCTCCGCCGCCTCGTCGATCTCACGGTAGCTGCCGCCGAACGTGTCGCGGTACCAGCGCAGCGACGACGCGCAGGACTTGGTCGCCGTGCCGGGGTACCACATACCGTCGGCGATGTGCGAATAGTTGATGAGGTTCGGGTCGGGAAACGCGCGATCCGAAACGACGCAGATTCGACCGGCAGTCGCGAGCTTGACTGTCATGTCGCCCCGCTTAACCGCACCGGCGGCGAACACCTCCATCGCGGTATCGGTAGTGCCGCATACTATCGGCGTTCCCTCGACAAGACCGGTTTCGTTTGCCGCCGCTTTGGTCAGCTTTCCGACAAAGTCGGTCGGTCTTACAATTTCGGGCAGCTTGTCCTTGGGGAATTCGAGTATACCGAGCAGCTCGTCCGACCACTCAAGCCGGTTGTAGTCGAATAACATCGATCCCTCCGCCTCGATATAGTCGGTCACGTAGTCGCCTGTGAGCATATGCCGCACGAAGTCCTTCGCGAACATTATCCGTTCGGTGCGCTTCCAGACCTCCGGCTCGTGCTTTTTTACCCACATCAGCTGCGGCAGCGTCCAAATTGTGTCGGGGCTGTGCAGGATATGGCTGTATATGTATTCGCTCCACTCGCGCTTCAGATACGCGACCTCGTCGGTAGAGCGCGAATCGGTCCAGTAGATCGATGGGCGCAGGACATTGTAGTCCGCGTCGCAGAGCACCGCCGTATGCGTCGCCGCGTCGAGCGCTACCGCAAGTATATCGTGCGGGTCGATACGGCTCGTTTCGAGTACAGCTGTAATATTACGCTTTGTCGCCGTATACCAGTCGAGCGGATTCTGTTCGGCGTACCCGGGGCGCGGGTAGGACGTGGGGTACTCGACGGTATTCGTCGAGGCGATACTGCCGTCCGACGCGAGCAGTGTCGCCTTCGACGCGCCGCCGCCGAAATCGATTCCGAGTGTGTAGTTCATTTTATGGCTTGTGTCTCCTTTGTGCCAGATTCAACCTATCGAGTCGATATATTTTTGTATAGCCGCTTCGGCTGCCGGACGCGCGGCGGTGAGAGTTGAGACTGTATCTGCGCTCGTCGTCATAACCGAGATGAGCTTGTCCGAATATCCTCCCCACTGATAGAGATACGCCATGTCGCACTCGGTGTTGGCGAACATAATATCGAGCATTTCTGCCGATTCATTGTCGCGTGTGTTTCTGCCTGTGAGGATAACATTGTAATAAGCCGGACGTATCATTTCATAGCCATACGCGCTCATCACCTCAAGCACTGTACCCGAACGCGAGATATCCTTGACCGTTTTGGGAATACAGAAGCCGTTCGCGGCAGGCGAATAATACGCAATATAGTTTTCCTGCGAACTGTCGTATTTCGGATATGGAACGATTCCGAAATTGACGTTGCTGTCACGAAAATAAGAAGCGTTGCCGAGCACCTCGGCGAGGAACATCCCCTTTCCCATTGAGAAACCGTCGACACAGGTATAGCCAAACTGTCCTTGATGCTTGTTGTCGGTCATAACGCCATCGGCAGTGAACAGCCGCTTTATGCTGTCAACTACGTCAAAGTATCGGTCGTCAATATCTGTAATAAATGGTATACCACCTTCAATATCGATGCCGCGCACATTGCAGCCGTGCATGAAACCAAATGATGAGCCGTAATGCGTCATAAGTCCCCACTGGTCATCTTTGTCCATATCACCGTCTCCGTCAATGTCATTGTATGAAACCTCAATAAGCTCGCGCATCTTGTCGAGCGTCCAATCGCCGTCCTTGACCAGCTTGTAGATATCGCCGAGGTTCGCGTCGGCGGCGAGATCCTTGTTGAAGAACACCGCCCATAAGCTGTCGTGCATATTCGCGCTTGCGTCACTGTTGGCAGTATACAGCTTGCCGTCAACCTCGTAGTATTTCAAATTACTGTGGAACCACCACGGCTTTTCGAAATTCAGTTCATCTACATCGTTCAGATCAAGGTAGATCCCACTGGCAATGGCGGGTATATTTTTTGTCATGCCGAGACTGCACAGGTCGACAGAATCGTCGCCCGACATGACTTGGTTTGTGATATCAGTGACCGGATTGTCCGCCCAGTAGTCGCGGTCGATGACTTCAATCTCTATCGAAAGCAGCTCTTCGACCATACGCGTCCGGTTGTATACCGCGTCGTTGAAGTTGTCGCCGTTGAGCTCCTCGGCGTCAAGCCGATATTCGGCGTAATCGAACGATGTGTTCAATATTGTAAAGGTTTCCCCGCCGTAATCGCCGGTCGGCAGGTCTGAATAGAGGTCGGGTAACGCGCTTGTTTCAGTCTGGGTATCCGTGCTTGTTGTAGTCTCGGAATCTGATGTCTCGCTCTCGGCGCAGCCATTGAGCGCGAGTGACGCTAAAAACAGTACCGACATAAGTCGAAGCGAATACTTAGCCTTTGCCATGATATCCTCCCTATATACAATTATAATCTACGCCGACCTGACAGTCGCCGCCCTGTCGGCAGACTTTATTTAATCAATATAATATCTCCCAGTTCTCCCCATATATCGCCGGCACAACTCCCTTTATAGTCAGCGCGGCGTTGTCCTCACAGCAGAAAATCCACTTGTTCTTCCGGTAGAGCAGCCGGTCGTCGTGCGCGCGCTCGAGCGGTGTGTTCGTCCCCTCGGGCAGCACTACCACACAGCCGAAGCCGCTGCCTGCCACCTCGCACGGACAGAAATGCAGCGTGTCGGCGTATACCTCGACCGAATCTCCCCGCTCGAGCAGGAACGCCTTGACTTTCGCCGAGTCGAGTCTGCCGTCAGCGCCGACATCGTCGAGCTTCGCGAGCAGCAATACGAGCGGCGTCACCGCGACATTCACCTCGGAGCTCTTGTGCCATTCGAGCGCGTTCAGACGGCTGCTGTGACCATAACAGTAGCCGACCTGCACCGGCAGCTCGCCATACAGCTCATCACAAACCTTTCCGCGTCCGGGCAGAGCCTCGAATGCCGCCGTCGACGGCTCGTACAGCGACCCCGACTCGGGCAGAGCTATCTTGTCGGCGGTCGCGATAAGCCCGGCGGCGAAGCGGTCGACATCGCCATTGTCGTTGAGCCTGCAGCCGTACCGCCTGAACTCGTCGTCGCGCACACTGTGCCACTCGAGCTCGGGATTTTTTGCTTTCAAAGCATCAAGCAAGGTCATTTGTTCAGCCATAGCATTCATTTGTTCAGCCACTTGTGCCCTTCCTCGGTCGTCATGAAGAAGCCGCGGTCCTTGCCTGCCATGATCCACAGGTAGTAGTTGTCATACCCGGGCGCGGCGTGGAACGGGTGATATCCGCGCGGAATCTCGACAAAGTCGCCCGACTTCACGACATAGACCTCGTCGACGTCGCCTTCCATCGTGTAGACCCGCTGTATGCCGAAGCCAGTGTCTTTCTTGAATTCGTAGTAATAGATCTCCTCGGTCTCGGCCTCGGTCGGCATATTGTCGTCGTCATGCTTGTGCGGCGGGTAGCTTGCCCACTGACCGCCCTTGACGAACGCCTCGCCGATATAGAGCATCTCGGCGTCGGTGCGCTCGTCGAGAATGAAGTGAGCCTCGCGCTCCCAGCCCGGCTTGCCGAGATTCTTTATCGTCACGTCCTCCGGATTTATCAGCGCCGGAGCGAAGTCCTTCGTCGCCGGAGACTTCGCGACCGCAATCTGCACCTCGCCGACTCCGGTCACGCTGAACGGCGTGTTGCGCGGGATGTATACGCAGGTCGCCGGACCGTCGAACACGTTCGCGCGCCTGCCGATATTCTCGTATTCGAAGTCCACGCCCCTGACCGTGCATTTGCCGCCGAGAATCACGAGCGCGTATTCCTTGTTCTCCTCGCGGTAGGACTTGACCTGTCCGTCGGCCAGCCGCAGCATATCGATTTCGACCTTTTTGCAGGCGCACTCGCCCGCCTTGTAAATCTCGGACTTGCCGTAGCTCTTATTCCAGCTTTTCTTATTACTCATAACCGTTCTCCTTTAATATATTTTTGACTTCATCAAGTGTGGGCACCGCGTCGCGCGCGCCGACCCGCGTGCATTTCAGCGACGAGGTCGCGCTCGCGAACAGCGCGCATTTGTAATAATCGTACCCCTGCGTCAGCGCGAACGCGTACGCTCCGTGGAAGACGTCGCCCGCTCCGTTCGAGTCGACGACTACAGTGTCGATTATCGGATAGCTCATAATTTCATCGCCCGCATATACAATTCCGCCGCGCTTGCCCTGTGTTATCACGACGACCTCGGGCGAGAACTGCTCGTACAGCCGCTTCGCCGCGTCGTCGGCATTGTCGCAGCCGGTGAAGCCGAGCGCGTATTCCTCGGACGGAATCAGTATGTCGACCTCGGGCAGCAGCCGCTCGATACCCTTGTACAGTCCGCCCGCGTCATACACCACCTTTCCGCCGACCGAATGTATCGCCCTCGCGCCGTTGATTGCAGCGTCAAGCTCGTTGCCGTCGACCATGAGTATATCAGACGACTTCACCGCGTCGAGCTGTGAAGCGTTCAGCTCGAGCGGCGGCTTGCTGCCGCGGTGGAACACGCAGGTGCGCGTCTTTGTAGCGGCGCTGAGCATTACAAATGAGCAGAACGACTCGCAGTCTTTCTCGACTGTGATGTTGTCAATTCCGACGCCGCGCCGCCTGAAATCGTCGAGCAGAAACTTTCCCCTATCGTCGTCGGCGACGCTGCCGATGAACTCGGTCACAACTCCGACCGCGCTGCCTAACTTCGCCGCGGCGACAAGTCCGGTCGCCGCCGGACCGCCGCCGGCAACTCGAATCGAGTCGGCGGCGAGCTTCGTGTCCTCGCGCGGATATTCGGGCAGAAGTATCAGCGTGTCGTATACATTCGCGCCGATTGCGCAAATACGGCTCATCTCACACCCCCCGCCCGTCGGCTCCGAGCAGCTTTATCTTCTCCTCGGCGAACGCCTTGACCGACGAAATCGCGTCACGCATGAACAGGTCGACCGCGACAATGCTGCGCGATGTCTCGAACACCTTATCAAGGAACGAATAGCAGACGTCGGTTCCGAAGTTGATTTTGCGGATTCCGGCCGCGATCGCCGCGCGGATCTGCTCGTCGGGGATTCCGCTGCCGCCGTGCAGTACGAGCGACACCTCGGGCAAAGCCGTATGTATTTCGCCGATTCGCTCGATATCGAGCTTCGGTGCTTTCTTGTAGTGTCCGTGAGCCGTACCGACCGCAATCGCGAGCGCGCGCACGCCGGTTTCGTTGGCGAATCTCACCGCGTCGGCAGTCTCGGTCGACTCGCTCATCGTCTCGTCATTTGCCGAACCGATATGCCCGAGCTCGCCCTCGACCTGTATGCCGTTGTGACCGCACAGCTCGACAATCTTGGATGTGATCGCGATATTTTTGTCGATAGGCTCGGTCGACGCGTCGATCATGATGCCGGTCGCGCCGAAGCGTATCGCGCGCATGACCGGCAGCTCGCCCGCGCCGTGGTCGAGGTGGAAGCAGACCGGAACGCTCGCCCTTGCCGCCGCAGCGAGTACGATTGGCGAAAGGTAGTAGCCCTCGTCGTTCGACATCAGTCTTGAATAGCATTGCAGTATCACCGGCGCGCGCAGCTCCTCCGCAGCGCCGATTATGCCCATGACCGTCTCCATGTTGTAGACGTTGAACGCCGGAATCGCGAACCCGCCTTTGTCGGCAATCGACAGGATTTTATCAAAGCTAACTAACATAAATTTCCTCTCTGAAATCTTTGTATAATATCTCTCCGCAAAACGGAAATCACACTAAACTCTGCAATCTCGTTTCATATGCTCGCGAGTATCAGCTCGGGCACCGACATTATCTCCATGTCGTCCGGCTTAACCTTTGACATCGCGGCATATTCGGACGGACTGACGACACACAATAGCTTCGCGCCGACATGAGCGGCGTTTGCCCAGCGGTTCTTCGCGACCTTGGCAATCACATCGGGCATATACTCAGCCGTAAGCGTGTTTCCGCCCCAGATGAGCTCTTTCCGATTTAACAGCATCTCGCGCAGCTCGGCGCAGGCGTCGACAATCATCCGACCGTCGTCGACCTCGTCGAGGTCACGCGCGAGCGCGAAGCTGTCCTGATACGCGGTCGCGACCGGCAGCCGGTTCGGCGTCAGATTGCCGTCGTCAATCAGCTTTACCGCGACGCTCGTAAAGGTCACGATCTCGCAGCCTTCCGGATATATTCCCCACTCGCGCCACTCGTGCTTCATCAGCTTTATATCAGCCGGGTCGAGTACAATCACGCGCTTGTATGGCTTCAGCGCGTCGGCGCACTTTTTCGCGGTCTCGCGCGTCTCCTCGGTCTCGCCGACGAGGAAATCGAGCGCCGCGCCGCTGTCCGGCTCATCACGCATAACTGTGAATCCTACCCCGCCCTTTTGCAACACTGCCGCCGCGTCGAGCGCGTACTGCGGAGCCTTGTATCTTGTGTCGGTGCCGATGTACAATAGCGTGTCCGACACTGTAGGCAGTGCCGCGCGCAGCTCATCAATCTCGGGTGCTTCGGTTATACCGTATACGTTTCCGGTCGACTCGATGTTGTCGAGCAGACGGTTTATGTATTCGGGCGTCTCGCCGTTCATAGCCGCCTCAAGTCGAACTTCCTTCGTGAACTTCACTGGATCCCAGCCGGTCATGCAGTTGTTCGTGCAGCCGCCGCAGAGCGCGCATTCGTATACATTGTCAATGACGTCGGCGAGTTTGACCGCCCCACGCTCGACGAGCGACAGGGTCAGCGCGCGAGCGCGCGCCGTGTTGCGCTCCTGTCCGGTCGCGTTGCCGATAGGGCAGATATGGCGGCACATCCAGCAGAAGCGGCAGGCGTCTATCGTCTCTTTGCTTTTTTGTGATATCAACATTTTATTATATATATTTCCTTTCGTTGTTGCCGTCAGCTTTATCTCGAATCGCGTTACAGTCCGAGCTTGAACGGGTTCATTATGCGGTTCGGGTCAAGCGCGGCTTTTAGACCCTCGAACACCTGCATCGCCGGTCCGTACTGCTCTTTCATCAGCCGTCCGAGCTTCATTCCGACGCCGTGGTGGTCGTTGACGACGCCGCCGTTCGCTATAGCCGTCCGCACGCCGCAGTTCCAGATAGCGTTGTGCAGGCGCAGCGCCTCGTGCGGGTCGCTCGGCACATCGTCGACGATAAAGCGGTCGTAAATCATCGCGCCCCACTCGTACCAGTGCGAGAAGTGCGCTATGAACCGCGCCATCGGGAAATTCGTCTCGATAGCTTCTTTCATCGCCCAGTATATCTTTTCAATCTTGTCATACGGCGCAATAGAGTCCATAGTTCCGAACATCTGCGGCAGATCCATCATGTGACCGGGGTAGAAGAAAGTGATTTTCTCCTTCCACCACTTCTCGCCGTACTCGCTGCCAAGGTCTTCCGCGCCGTACTTTGAAAACAGGTCGAGCAGAATCTTTTCCTCGACCTCGACAATCTCGGAAACGCCCTCGATAGCTACGTTCATGAACGCGCCCGGCTTCGACACGCCGACAATCTTCTTGATAAGCGTCGACGTCTCGGCTTCGTCGTACAGCCGCATTACCGACGGCTTGAACTTTTGCAAAAGCTCGCGACCGGCGTTGAACGCGTCGGTCAGATTTTTGAACAGGAATCCGCGGAAACGCCGCTCCTCCGGCTGATTGTATATCCGCATCTGCGCCTTCGTGATAACGCCGAGCGTTCCCTCCGAGCCGATGAAAATCTGATTAAGGTCGGGACCGGCGG